>ERZ1370068.8601-contig-7442_pt1 | contig 57686 bp, 86 predicted proteins | sample MGYA00561227_ERZ1370068 | MGnify/ENA primary metagenome ERZ1370068 (study PRJEB38410, sample SAMEA6850437) | metagenome | study: Metagenomic assessment of the ecological functions of the soil: analysis of the soil microbiota associated with the... | reverse complement strand
CAGTTACGTACTGCTAGCGATCAAGCGCGTGCCGGGTTAACTCCGAAGTTGCAAACTATCCTGGCGCTCATCGTTACCTGAACCTCTTCCTCCATTTTTCCGATAGGCTGTCCGCCCTTGCCTGTATGTTGAGTCTTTTGCAGGTTAGAGGAAATGCTGTCTAGTTTTCGCCGATACTTTCTATGGGCAGCCGAAGCTGTTTGTGTTGTCGATCCTTTTTTTCGATACCTTTGACCGCGGAGTCGATCCCTGTTCAGTTCTTCTTCTATCGAAAGCGTACCCGGAATCCCTACGCTCATCAAATCTAACCCCGGCGTTGATGTTGTCGACTTTGTCCAATGCTTTTTCCGTCTTTGAAAGTTGACCGTACGACATGAGCGACACGGTCATCAGTGCGCCGAACACAGCATATCGAATTGTCTTATTCACACTCTCCTATTTCTGGGGGATGGCACTGTAACAGCAGGTAAGAAAATAAGGATGAACAAGATTTTTGCCATTATTTGAAAAGAACAAACCTCACCTTGTTGCTTTTATCGTAGTAAACTCCTACCACTTTCTCAGATCGATAGCCTTTGAATCCAATTTTGGCTCCAGCTATTCGTTCAGGTTCTCAATTTCATACTGATCAATTCTCTCACGCATCAGATTCGTTCCATCCTTATTAACAGAAGTCGTCTTTGATCCGGCGTCATATTGAACATAAAAGTACCGGCTCGTCCCTTTTCCTCCCTCACGCATATACCGATGGTAGTTTCCAATTTGATTTATCCTGGCAGCTTGAGCGAGGAGATTAGAGCCACCAAAACCTCCGACGCGTTTTTCTTTACTCAGGTAATGGCCACATTGAACAATGTACTTACCTGAATCTTTGTACACTACAACCGACGGGATTGAAATAAAAATAAATGAGTACATCTTTAAATTTTTCTTCATGCAAGATCGTATTGGCCTTGCCGTCCCGTGTAAATTTTAGAAATCCGATCATCCTTCCCTTTGGTATCTCCAATGAGTCAATTCCTTCCTGGTGGCAACGTCATAAATAACCAATAGCTCCGCATACTTGCCCGCTAGCTTCAATCGAAAGAGTTTACCATCGAAGAATACGAACCAGAAATTCTTGGTTGAAGTCTCAGGGAAGGTCAGCCATTCAACGTGGTCGTGCGAAGCAGCAGCAGTTCCGTTCTATTCTTATACTCACTTCTGGCAAGTCAAGGGTCAAGAAATAGTCATCGCCGTACCGGTACAGTTTGGTGCGTGCACTGCCATTGAAGGAGTTTATGATAGATCATCCTGCATGAACGTACTGGGTTCTGATTGAAACCCACTTCCCTGAGCGAAAGGCATTTTGAATTTCGTACTGACAACCTCCATTTCCTGATTTGGTGATCGTTATTCTCGTTCTTCACTGTAGGAAACACAGATTCTTCTTTACAAAGTCCCCACAAGGTCTCCATCGATTGAATTGAGTCATTACATTCTGCGAGGAGTTATCCCTGACAACTCCGACCCCTCGCATTTGAAAGATAAAGCCGTTTTTGAACTGACAACTAATAATAATAAATCTTGTTTCTTACCCTGGTAGAAGCACAATTTATTAAGAAATATCTGTCGCTTGTCCGTCTGCGGTTAGAGACTTCAATACCGGTATGCTTCCCTGGCCTTGATACTGGTAAGTAAAGAGTAACGAGTCACCTAATCCGGTTGCGAAGAAGTTAGTTATCCACTCCTTCTTCGTAGTGATTTCACCCGTGGCGCGATGCCCTGTCTTCAAGGGTTGGGTTTTATCTTGGGCCAGGAACACACACTCAGAAATACACAGAAAAAAATGAAAGTGCCTATTTCAAAATCCTGACGCTAGAACAGACTTCTTCTCTCAAGTGTCAGCTGAAGCAGGCTTACGGGTGTTGGGCCAGTAACCCTATTTTCATAACTCAAGAGAGTGCTTCCAAAAGTAAATCCGCCCTTCAAAATTAGGATATCGTATACATACATCTAAGTTGTCTCCTCCCAATTCAATATGCTTATAGGGTTGCTATGTGTGATCCTGGAAGAGTAAATCCACCATGATCAAACTCCGAAATTCAGTAGAGATCCAGCAAACCATAGATCTTTACTCTCAGTTATTTGATATTTGTCAAACACTCTTTTCAGTAGAGGATATATCAGGGGAAGATTCATTTAGATCAGATTAACAAAAAGAAAAGAAGTCGCATCCCCTCTTCTCTGGTCTATTCGATTCAATTTGAATTGTGATAATTCTAATACCAATGAATCGCCAACAGATTCTTGATATTCACAAGTCTGAGGTAAAATGACACTGTCATCATTACCTCCCTCTCTCTTATTTCTATAGCAGCAAATCAATGTCCTCCTCGTGCTCTAAACTCTTCTGCCAGATCAAGTAATTCTTAAAAGTAAAGTTGTCCGCACCGCCTCTCCATTCTTTGCCTTCACTTTTTCGATATATTTCCAAACCACGTCTATCTTCGGTATTCCAGCCTGCTTTGCAGCGTCATTAACTTGTTTAATATCACTCTTCTTAGCAAAACCCTCCCATGTATATCCGTGGCTCTCAAGTAGGAGTTGCGGTCGGACGTGTAACAGGAATGGACGGTCCCTGCGATGTGGCTAACCTAGGGTATCCAACTGGGCCAGGGGTGCCCTCATTAAAATTAATGCGACCACGGAGCAGTATGCGTCTTGACCAAATCGCAAGAAGCTGTGATCTTCTGCAAATTGACTTGGGTTGAGGTGGAATTCGGATCCATTAACGGTTTCCCCGTTAGGACATTTGTGGCTCCATCCGCCTGGCCAACTGCTGTAAGTGACTGCCCCTTTTCGCCAGCTTCTACAGCACCCTCAATGTCATCTTCGCTACCTGACTTGCTGTGTGGTAGCAGTCTTGGCTTGCCTTGGCTCTGTATTGAAGGGATCGGTTTCGTTGCTGAACGATGTGACTTCATTCCCAGGCTTTGTTCCTTCAATTCTCTACCAACCTCCGAAAAAACTTTTTACTCGCTGTTGCCAATGGTGAAGGTGGTCCCGCCAACCCCCCATCCAATCGGCGCTATCTGCAGCAGATCACTCATCCCAAATATACGGACTCGCAAACTGTCCATACGGATCAGCTTATATCCACCTCAAATTTTGAACGCCTTTGGCTTGTGCAGAGGTTTAGTTCGATAAACTAATGATGCCCCAGTGCTCGCATGCTTTGAATGGTGAATGGTTTCAGGTACGATGGTGCGCGCACTGCTCGACGCCTATGTCGATCTCATCAGCCTTCAATGTTGCTTGTTGAACAAATTTGTTTGATTGAGGTCGTAGATATTGGATCTCTTGGTGATCTCGCTTGGTAAGATGCCCGGAGACACCCCTACCTCCATATGAGTCATGAAGGATCTAAGCAAAATTTTCTGCTGGTATTTTCAGGCTGGCGATTGATATTAGTCATCCAGCTACTCAGCTCAAGCGTAAACTGATGCTGCGTGCATTGCCTATTGACACGATGCTTCGGGATGATATTATCAATCACGCCAGCTGCTGAAATACCAGCGGAAAGGAATTTTGCCCATGCAACGCAGGTCCTTCATGAAGATCGCTCGCCGTGGGAGCAGGCGCGTGCCTGGCGCGGCCAAGGGTCTCCGAGGCGGCGCTACCAAAGGCGAAGATCACCAAGGTCAATATCTACGAGCCTCCCAACCCAAACCGGTTGTTCAACCAAAGCAACATGGTGGTGACGGTGGAAACCGATGCCGGGATCACGGGCATCGGCGAAGGCGGCGCCGCGGGACACGCTCGAACAGTGCGCCGGCACGCTCGATCGGCAAGAATCCGTTCCGCATCGAAGCCATCTGGCAGGAGATGTACATCGCCTGGTTCTACCCGCCCGGCCGCGAAAAGACGCATGCCCAGGGCGCGCTGGATATGGCGCTGTGGGATATCAAGGGCAAGGCGCTCGGCCTGCCGCTGCACGAAATGTTGGGCGGATCGGTGCCGTAATTTCTGCGAATGTTATGGCACTTCAGGCCTGCCGCGCGGAGGCGCGCGGCGGGACTGCCGCGGCTGGCGGCGCCGCGGCGGCGGTCGAGCGCGGAGGCGGCCGCGGCGGGGGCGGCGGCGGCATGAGCCTGAAGGATCGGGCGAAGGCCACGATGGACGCCGGATATCGCGGGTTCCGCGTGGATGCCTCCATCGGCGGCGCGATCCCGGACGGTGTGTTCAACACGCATGAACGGGTGCGCCTGGTCGGCACAAGGCCTGCAAGGAGATCCGCGAAGGCGTGGGCGCACGGCGACTGGATGATCGACTTTCATCAGAAGTTCGACTTCGCCGACGCGCTGCGCTGCTGCCGGCTGATCGAAGAGTACGAGCCGTACTTCGTCGAAGATCCGGTGCGCGACGAGCACTTTCTGCAGGACATTCCGAAACTGCGGCAGATGACCACCTGTCCGCTGACGGCCGGCGAGGAATGGGGCAACCGGTGGGACTTCAACAAGCTGGTGGAGAACCACGATATCGACTATATCCGCGCCACGCTTCCCTAACGTCGGCGGCATCACGGAGATGATGAAGGTGGCGGCGCTATGCGAGACGCACTCGGTGGGAATCGTGCCCCATTTCACCGGGCCGATTTCGACCGCTGCGCTGGTGGGGTGCCTCTCCACGTTCTCCGGTCCCGTGATCATGGAGTATAATTTTGGCGGCCGGCCGATTCCCTATCTGCCTGAATGCCTGGATTTCAAGGCCGGCAAGGCTTATGCAAAACGACAGGCCCGGCCTAGGCGTGACCGCCGATCGTGAAGCAGCACTGAAGCTCATCAGTTCGGTGGACCAGCCGGGGCGAGCCAACATTGTATCGCCGTCCGGACGGATCGTTGACGCACTGGTAGGACAACAGACTCCGGAATTAATGAATAAATCGAAGCCGTTATTCGCCGCCGCGCTGCTGATGCGCCGGCTGTTCCAGCGCCCCCGCCCCCTGTCGGCGGCGAGAAGCCCGCCGTGGCCGCCATCGGGAGTATCGTGCGGCTGGACCCGGCCTTCGACGCCCTGGTTCCCAAGGACGCGAAAGTCGAAAAGCTGCGCGGGCGGCTTCACCTTCATCGAAGGGCCCGCTGTGGCGTCCCGTCGGACGCACTGTGGTTCAGCGACGTGGTGGGCAACGTGGTGCGGCAGTGGACCCCGGACGGCAAGGTGACCGGAGATCCTGCGCGCCCGGCGGCTACGACGGAACAGCTTGCCGGCCGGACGGCTTCAACGGTCCGAACGGCATGACCGCCGATAAAGATGGCGCGGTGCTGCTCTGCCAGCACGGCAACCGCCGCATCGTCGCGCATCGACAAGGACATGAAGGTCTCGACGCTGGTGGATAAGTTCGAAGGCAAGAAGTTCAACAGTCCCGAACGATCTGGTCTTCCACTCCGACGGGTCGCTCTACTTCACCGATCCGCCGTACGGACTGCCCAAAGGAGACGACGACCCGGCGAAGGAACTGAAGTTCAACGGTGTGTTACCGGCTGGCCAACGGCAAGCTGCAGGCGCTTGTCAAAGACCTGACGCGGCCCAACGGAATCGCTCTTTCGCCCGACGAGAAGACGCTCTATGTGGCGGTCTCGGACCCTAGCCACAAGGTGTGGATGCGATACGATCGTGGCGGCCAGACGGCACGGTCAGTCGAACGGCACGGTATTCCGCGGACGTGACCGCGGAGAAGGAAGATGGCCTGCCCGGACGGCATGAAGGTGGATTCGCTGGGCAATGTCTACGGCACCGGTCCGGGCGGAGTTTGGGTATTCGCGCCGGATGGCAAGCACCTGGGCACGATCAAGCCGCCTGAAGTGCCGGCCAATTGCGGCTGGGGCGACGATGGTAAGACGCTGTACATGACGGCGCGCACAGGGCTGTACCGGATCAAGCTCGCCGTTGCCGGCCAGAAGCTGGTTTATTAGTACTTCATTGGTAAGGAGAAGCCATGAAACGCACGAACATGTTTGAAGACCATGCTCGGCGGCGGCGCGTTCCGGTGCGGCCGCGGTACAGCACGCCGACGCCGCGCATCCCATCCTGTTGCACGTGGATCTGACCGTCGATCCAGCCAAAGAGAAGGAGATGCTGCACAACTTCGAGACCATCTTTCGTCCCGCGGCGTCCAAGCATGCCGGGATACATCGATGTCGAAGATGCTCGAAGCTGCGTTCGACCGCTGATGGGGAAAGCGCCCGCCGGCATGCAACTATCGATTCGCGTCTGACATACCAGAGCGAAGAGCTGCGGCAGAAGTGGGTGGCTTCGGCGGTCCATCAGAAGGTGTGGCCTACCGATCGAGAACACGCTCATCGACGAAGAATTACACGGTGTGTGCTGTTCGACGTGGTTGAGCACGTAACGAGGAGGATGCAGAAATGAAGGCGCTTTGTCTCGCGGCCTTGTTGATTCTTCCGCTGGCGGCGCGCGAGCCCCTGGCGCAGCGCATCGTGCATACCGATCCATCGAAGTACCGGCCGTCCAAAGGCGGTCCACGGTGGAGCCGGCCAACTGGACTACATGGCTCTGTTCGACGCTCACAGCCTCGACACGAACCTCTATTTTCTGCACCGCGGCGTGATTCAGCCCGAAGAGCGGGATTGGCGCCCATTTCCACAATCAGTGCGAGGAGATGTTCGTCATCTTCGACGGCGAGGCGCAGTTCACCATTGACGGGCGCACGTCCTTGTTGAAGGGACCGGCTGGCGCGCCATGCCGCATGGGCCACTCGCACGCGATCTACAATCCCACCGACAAACCGGTGCAATGGATGAACATCAACGTCGTCCGCGATGAAGGGCACGTACGACGCGTTCGACCTCGGCGATGCCCGCGTGGACGTGCCGCTCGATCCGTTCCCGGTGTTCATGACCATGCGGCTGGACCGCGCGCTGCTTCGCGCGGTGACCGGCGATGAACGGCGGCAAGGGCGCGGCGCAATACCGGCGCGCGCTGGACACCTCGGTGTTCACCGGCCCGCTGGGCCTATGTGGATCACCTGGTGCTGCCGCCGGGCGCGCTCGACCGGTCCGCACCTGCATCGGGAAGTGGCGGAGTTCTACTACGTGATGAACGGCGATGGGGTGGTCACGGTGGCTGCCGAATCGGCTCCGATCCACAGCGGCAGACGCGATTCCGATTCAACTGGCGGATGTGCACTCGTTCGAGAACACGTCGGGCCAGCCTCTGGAGATTCCTGATCGTGGGCGTTTCACGCGATAACAACCGCCGGGTGGACAGTGTCGACTCCCAGGGTCCTCGCAGGGCAGGGAATTGAGGCCAATATGGCCGGCGATGTTGCAACCGCCAGAATGAAACGGCCTGCGAAAGCCAACGGAAGCCTCGGCCAGAAAGCGTATCTGCTGATTCGCGATCGAATCCTGAGCGGCCAGATTCCTTCGGCGCCTCGGTTTCCCGCCGCGAACTATCGCGCGAGTTAGGCATGAGCACGCTACCGGTTACCGAAGCGCTCCGCCGCCTGGAGAACGAGAAGTTGATCGAGGCCGTGCCCAGGGTAGGAACCATCGTGCGAGTGCCGACGCGCAGGATGTGCTCGGATTCTACGTGGTGCGCGAGGCTTTGGAGAGCCAGGCGGCAAAGACTGTTCGCGGAGAAAGCGACGATGGCCGACCGCCAGAAGCTGGTGCAATCGGCGCGCAGTCTGGATGCCTCTTACAACGCCTGCGCGTCTTCGCCGGGCGCTACCGAGCGCGAGTTATTCGGCCTGCGCAACCAGCACATGGATTTTCACCTGGAACTGGCTGCCGGCGCCCGCTGTCCGTTACTGTACGAAGCTATCGAGAAGAATCAGATCCTTATTTTCAATTGGTTCTTCGACCAGTTGTTCGGCTATCCCGGGCTGCCGAATAACTGGCACGGCGAACTGGCCGAGGTGCTGGGCGGAATGATTCCGACGCGGCCGATCGGGCAATGCGCAACGCATGTGCGTTTCCGCATGGACGAGTTACTGGTGCGCCTGGAGCCCTACTTCAACCTGAACAGCAAACATCTGACGAACGCGATCAACGGCAGCGTACGGCCCAGGTAAGGGAGTCGATGGGCCAGGGGAGCTGTCCCCTCAGGCAACGGGCTGTCCTACGCCCGGACGACGCCGCGCCATCGACTGCCTGCGGTATTTTGCTACACATTTGCATCTGGCGTGCAGAACATTCAGTCGGACAGCTCCTTCGTTTATTCCATCTTCAGCGTCAGGCCTGGTTGCAACAGCTGGCGTGCCTTTATGGCGACTTCTGCTCATTTCGCAAAAACTTCTTGCACATGCAACTGACTTTTGCATTATTCTGAGTTTAGGATGAAATAGTCCGATAACGGCGCTTCGCTCAAGTCAGCGCGGCTGCGCATCGACAGCCCTGCGAGCCATCCGTACCATCAAAATCGATTGCTTCATGTCCCTGGAGAGAGGTGTCCCTAAATGAGTTGCACCCACAGTAGAGAAGACGCCGAGCCTGCGGTTGAGCCTGAGAGCACACGGTCCTCCGGTTGCCAGATCCTAACCGGACACACCGTGTTCCGGTCATCGCCGGCGCTCGCCCGTGGCGGTGGAGTCGGACGTTACCTGCAAACTGCCGGTGCCGAGGTGTCCCAATGAAGACCCTTTCCTTCCGCTTGTGCGTCCTTCCGCTCCTGGCCGCTCGCGCTCCACGCGGAAAGCGAGGCTGTGCGTGCTGGTCAGAGACCCGTCGGGCCTCAGCAGCGCCGCGTAGCGCCGTGCCGAGTCGAGCCTCCGAAGCCGCGGCGTGGCGATTTTGTCCGGCACCACCCGGGAGGACGGGCGCATGTGTGTCAATCGGTGTCGCCCGGGAATAAGTACCGTCCGGGTGACGCACTGGCGGCTTCATGGGTTCTGCGTCGGCCGCGTAAGCAGCCAGCCGCCGCGCGCGGCGCGTCGGATCGAGCACGAATTCGGTGGCTGGCGGCTTTTTGGCCCCCGTTGCCAGCCAGGTCGTAGTCACCGGATCGAAGCTTTTCCGGAGACCATGGTGCTGGACTCCACCGTCGCCGGTCCGCCAGTTGGACCGCGGTCAAATGCAAAGCCTGGGCGCGCGCGGCTTGAACGATGCGCTCCGGGAACAGCCGGAGAAGTGGTGACCTTCGCCGGAGGCGCGCATGCCCATGGCGGCAGTACCAACCTGCGGGCGATCCACATCGCGCAATGTAAGAAATCCTGCTGGACGGCCAGCCCTTAAGCGGACGCGTCAGCGGATACATCGATTTGAACCAGATCGATTCGGCGATCGTGGAGTCCGTGGAGTGTCAAAGACCGGCGCCAGCGCAATACGACCTACGGACTGCAGGGGCAGGAGGCGCCATCAACCTGATCACGCGACGTGCCGCCGCGGCTCCACACGCTTCGGTGGAAAGCGGATACGGATACTTCAACACCGGGTTATGGCGGGCGGAAGGTGGACTTTCGGCGGGCGGCTGGAGTGGTTTAGTTGCAGGCAGTGAACAGCGCAGCCTTGGCTACGATCTGATCCGACCACCGCAGTCAAAACCGAATCGCCCAATCGGGTTCGGAACTTGTTCGGCAGCCTGTACGCGCCGCAATGGAAGAACGTGAACTCCGGCCTCACCGCACTTTGGGTGGATCAGGACGTACTGGGGATTCGATGTCAGCGCCACCAAGACCATCTACGATTTCAACCCGGCCCAAGAAGCGGGCCATGGTTTTACCCCGCGCCACCATCACACTGGACAGTGAGAACCTGCTGAGCGCAGCGCGGGCGACATCTGTTCTATCGGTCGGAAGAAGACCTGTGTACCGTGCTCCCTTCAGCGCATCCGCCACGGCGACTACCCGGGAGGCAAATGGCGCTGAACCGAGTGAGCCACGCACACACCTCCGGCCTGCGCTCCGTGGCCGGCGTCTTTGTCAATCGCCAGGACATCAAGGGTTCGAGTCTGGGCACACCTGATGGCAACGCAGTTCGCAATAGCTGGTCCCAACTCTCCAGCGTCGCATACCCACTCTGAAGTGGCTGAAGCTTCGCCGGGTATCGCTTCGATCACGATTCGGCATTCGGGAACAAGCTGTCGCCCCCAAGCTGCCACAGCACTGCGGTTGGCCGCGGCGTCTCGCTTTCCGCTTCCGTGACGCGCGGATTTCGCGCTCCCGATTTCAGCGAACTGCTTTCAATAACACCCATGCCGGCGGGCGGGTTCGCGTGCTTGGAAACACCGAGCTCCGGCCGGAACAGTCGTGGTCCTACACGGCCGGGGCGCTGTTCGCACCGGGCGACCGGCTTGTTTGGAAGCGCGACTCTTCGAGAACGCGTTGGACGACATGATCCTGAGCCGCCTGACGGGTCGTGAGGGCATCGCTAGCATTTATCGATACGTGAACGTGGGTTCCGCCAAAATTCGCGGCGGCCTGATTTCGATCGATTCTCCCTCAGCCGAAGGGCGGAGGTGCACGGGTCGTATGCAGTATTTGTTCACCCGGGATTTCAGCGCCGATCCCGCTTGAATACTCACCGCGTCACCGCGCCAGCGTAGGGGCCACATATTCCAGCCGTTCGTACGGCCTGCTGGTAGGCGCATTCGGCAATCTGACAGGCCGCACGTTCTTCAGCGCGACCAACGGCGTGGAGGATTACATGCGTAGCCGGAACTATTCTGGCGTCAACGTGCAAAGGAGGTCCGGCGCAATGTGGCCCTGCGCGTCACCCTACGCAATTTGAGGTAGGTAATGTGGACCCGCTCTTACCGGTTTACATCGCCGTTCAGCGTGGAAGGCTCGGTGAAAATCCGGCTGGGCGCCGGCAGGTGAGCGAGTGAAAACACCAGATCGATAAACAAAGAGGAGATTCTCAATGCTACGAATGTTTGAATGACCATCGTGATTGCCGCCTGCGGAGTTGGCCGGATTGGCGGCGCAAGCCCTCGGGTGAGGACGGGCTGCTGGTGATCGCTCCACGGGCGCGACGATGCCAGGGTGGAACGAACGCGTCATTAAGATGATGGAGAAGCGTGGAATGGTCCGGGCCGAAGGATGTGGCGTTCCTGACGCCGCGCACCTGACCAGGAATTCGCCGCCGCGGCGGACCGGCTGGACAAGACCGGGGTCAAACGAATCGTTGTGGTGCCGTTGCTGGTGTCTTCATTCAGCGATCATTACGAGGAGATCCGCTATTACGCGGGCGATCGGAAAACCGAACCGGAGCACCACAGCTACGACCCCTTGAAGACGCGCGCCCGGTTACTGCTGACTCCCCGCATGGATGCGGACCGGTTGCTCGGCATGATACTCGCCGATCAGGTCCATTCCGCGTCGTCCGAGGCCGGAAGGAATCCGTGATTCTGGTGGCGCATGGGCCGAATGACGGATAGCGACGATGCGAAGTGGCTGGCGTGCCTGAAGGTGCAGGCCGGATTCATACAGGCCGCCGGAGGATTCCAGCGCGTCGACGCTTCGCCACGATCCGCGACGATGCGCCGCCGGAGGTAAAGGCCGCCGCCGTGGCCAGCCTGCGCGAGCGCGTACAGCAATACGGTGCGGACACCAAGGTCTTGATACAGCCGGTTCTCATCTCCGCAGGGCGTGTGCAGACGGAGATTGCAGAATTGTTGAAGGCGTCTCGAGTTCCGGATGAGCGCTAGCGGCGTCTCCAGCCACGCGCTCACTCCGGGTGGATCCGGCAGCAGGCCACCCTGCGGCTGCAGCATTTCGGCGCTTCGTCAGAGCGAATGAAGAGAGCGGCGTTTCAGGCCCGCAACGCAGGCTACATGCGCGACGCGGATGCGGACTTGGGCCGCCGCGAGCGAACCCACTTGCGCGACGGCGCGAGACAACGGTGTGCCGCTCACCGCGTAAATCTGGCGGCGCCGCCACGCCCACAACCGGCGCAGGGCCAACGCGATGCCAGTCCACACCAGGACCACACCGCCCAGGGAGCCGGCGCCGGCGAGCGTTTGCCCTGCGACACCGAACGCCTCACCAGTGTGCACGAACCGCGACCAGGAGCGCAGCCTTCTCCCGGCGTTGTTATCGGCGAAGGTCTCCCAGCGGATCGTGGCGGCGGTGGCGCGGTCGAGCGTCAAGGTAGCCCGCTTCTGCGGCTGGCCGCCATCGCCCGTATCGATGGTGAAAACTACCGGACGCCGCGCCGATCCCGGTAGCCGCATGGCGATGCTCTGCCATGCCGGCTCCTGGTTCTCGGCGCGATTCCACAGCTGGTTCAGTCCGCTCAGGTCGCTTGCGATTGCGCTGCCGCCCGGCCCGCCTGGTCCACCCGCGCCTCGCCCGCCTCGCCGACTGGCCCGCCCGCGCCCCGCCCCTCTGGTCCGCCTCCGCCTCGGCCGCCGGCACGTGCCGCCGTCGGGATCTCGCTGCCGGTCATGCGATAGATCAGGTCGTTGGCCCATGTGTACGACATCGGCACCGCAGTGAGCACCACGAAGAATAGCGGCACGGCGCACCACAGACCGATCACGTTGTGCCAGTTGAAATCGCGAGCCTTGCCGGACAGGCCGCGACGGAACCAGGTGATCGGCGCCAGGTGCTGCCTCGTCCACTGCTTCGGCAGCCAGAGAAACGGGCCGCTGATCACCAGCAGCAGAAACGACAGGTTACAGGCCCCGGTGATCGCTTTGGCGGTGGTGCGGCCCTCCCCTTCGCGCCCAGCCAGCGGTGCCATGCGGTGACTTCCTGGAAGAAGCTCCGCCATTTTGTGGTCCCCTGTCCGAGCACCTGGCCAGTGTACGGGTTGAGGTATAGCGACGCTTCGCGCCCCACCGCAAGCTCGGCCGGTTCGCGAGCGCCGGCGCGCAGCGTGAGAGTGGCATCGGCAGGCAGACCGCCGCGCTGACCGCTCACGCTGGTGAGCAACGCCTCCACAGGCAGCCGGCGACTCCCGGCGCGGGGGCCGCGCTCCGAAAGGCCCGCGCTCCACGCGCGCGAGAATCTGCCGCTGGTACATCAGCAGCACGCCAGTGATCGACATGGCGAGAATGATGAGACCGCCCACACATCCGGCGGCCAGGTGCAGCCAAAAAGAATCTTGCGTACGCTCATCTCTACACCTCCGCCCACATGCGAATCAGGTTGTGATACACGCCGGTAAGCTGCACGGCGGTGGGATGGTCCGGCGCCTCCGCGGCAATCCGCTGGATTGCCATGTCCAGGTCGAAAAGCAGAGTTCGCTGCCCATCGTCGCGGATCATGCTCTGGATCCAGAAGAAAGAAGAGATGCGCGCGCCACGCGTCACCGGGCGCACGTGATGCAGGCTGGTGGACGGGTACAGTACCAGGTGTCCCGCCGGAAGCTTTACCGATTGCGTTCCATAGGTGTCTTCCACCATCAGCTCGCCTCCGTCGTAGTCTTCCGGCGGCGTGAGGAACAGCGTCGCGGAAAGGTCCGTGCGGATGCGATGGGCCGTCCCGGTACCTGCCGGATGGCGTTGTCCACGTGGGTGCCAAACGAGTGGCCGCCTTCGTAGCGGTTGAATAGCGGCGGAAAGACGCGCAATGGCAGCGCCGCGCCCATGAACAAGCGGATTCCGCTCAAGCGCGATCACGATCCTCTCCCGGAGTTCGCGCGCGAGCGGGTGATCCTCCGGCAGTTGCAAATTGTCTTTGGCGCGGGCGGATTGGTAGCCGGCCGTCACGCGGCCGTCTACCCAATCCGCCGTTTCCAGTGAGCGCGCGCGGCGGCCGCCTCTTCAGGAGTGAGCACTTCGGAAATGTGAACTAGCATGCGGTCGCCTAGAAGTGGAAGTTGGTGGTGACGCGCACGTAGCGCGAGGGTCCCGGTATCAGGTGCCCGCCGCCGAGCCGTTCGAAATAGTAAGTGTCGTTGAGATTCGATAGGTTCAGCTGCAGGTCGAGGTGACGGGACACATTGAAAGAACCCATGGCGTCCAAGGTGCGCGTAAGCATCCACCTTTCGGGTGTTCGTGTTATTCCCGAAGCGTTTGCCCATGAACCGCGGACCGAGTCCCACCGTGAAGCGTTTCGCGGTGTACGTGGCCCACACACTCGCCGAGTTACGCGGTGTGTTCTGGAAATACCGGCCCACCTCGGCAGGGGTATTCGAACTGCGGATGCGCGCGTCGATCAGCGAGTAAGCGCCCAGCACGCGCAGTTGCCGGCGTAATCGCGCCCGAGGCCGATAATTCAATGCCCTGCGACACCTGGCGTCCGGACAGCACCTGGGGCGGGTCCGTCAGGCAGTAAGCCGGGCGTACGAGCGTTGTCCTTGGCTACGCGGAACAGGGCCCCGGACAGCAGCAGCCGGCTGCCGGCCAGTTCCCACTTGGCGCCGGCTTCGGTGGTGTAGGTCTTCTCCGGCGGAATGCTGGTGTTCGACGTACTGTAAGAGAGTCCTTCCAGTGACGGACTCAGCGAGGAGCCGTACGAAGCGTAAAGGCTGCCGCTCTGCACGGGCTTATAGATGAGGCCCCGCGCAGGCTGGCCATCTTGACGTTCTGACTCACAGGAGCGGGAACTGTGCTCACGCCATCGACCGTGAATCGCTCCCAGCGCAATCCGCCGGTGGCCTCCCAGTGGTTGCCCAGCTTGGCGGTATCGAACGCCCATACGGCACTGGGTGTTGCCGGTGAGATCGCCCACGAACGGGCTGGTGACGATGGCGCCGGTGTAGATGTCGTCGGGGTTGGGGTTGAGCAGCGTGGTGGGCGAATTCGGACCGGTGCGGTTGATGCGCGGTGTTCTGCTCGTGGGTAAAGGCCGCTCCGGTGACCAGCGTGTGTCGGATGCCGAAGGTCTGGAATTGCGTGCGCAGGTCGGTCTGGTTGTCCCAGATACGGTCTTTCGCGACCCAGGAACGCAGCTCGCGGTTGATCGTAGTGGTATCGTTGCCCGCCAGGCGCGGCGGTGTTGCCATTGAGTTGCGTCCGGCCTGTCGAAGCGCAATTGAGTGCGTAACTGCATTGACGTCGCCGAAATCGCGTTCGAACTTCGCCGTGCCGGTATCCTGATTCAGCACCTCGCGGTCGCGATCGCGGAAGCCGTAAAAGGTGTTGCGTGGAACCGGCGCCGGCTGGTCGCGATACTGGGCCAGCGCATTGTTGGTGGCCGGGATCCACGGAATCCCGTAGTCGGAGATGTTGTCCTGCTTGAGCTTGTAATAGCCCAGGGTGAAGCGGGTGGTAGTGCCCAGGCCGAACGCGAGCGTCGGCGCGATGCCCCAGCGGTCGTTCTTCACCACGTCGCGGCCGGCCACGCCGGCATCGTGCTTGAGCAGGTTCAGGCGCACCGCCGTATGCTCGCCAAGCCCGAGCCTGCGGAGCGACGAATTGATGTCGAGCGGAGGCGCGGCGCGCGTCCGCATTTCCCAAGGCCAGAGACCCACTCCAGAATGCGGCTCAAGGGAGGGACCCTTACTGGTCAGGTTGACGGTGCCGCCCGCGGAGCCGCGCCCGGAGACCGCGGATGTGGGACCCTTGGTGACCTCCACCTGCTCGACGTTGAACGGGTCGCGCGACTGGGGGCTGAGGTCGCGGACTCCATCCACGAAGATATCGTTGCGCGCGCTGTTGCCCCGGATGGTGAGATTATCGCCGGCCGGCGTGCTGCCTCGCCGGCGGCGATGGTAAGGCCGGGCACGTTGCGGAGCACATCGGTCGAGGCTGACAGCGCCCTGCTGCTGGATCACGCTGGCCGGAATTACGGTGATGGTTTGCGGAATGTCGCGCAACGGCTCGCTGTACCGCGGTGAAGCGGGCGCCGGCCGGTCCGCCACGACGATGCTTTCACGCACCCCTGAATCCGCAGTTTCGCCGTATCGCTGCCGGAGATGTCAAAGGTGAGGCCGGTGCCTGACAGAATCTGGCGCAAGGCCTGCGGCGCGGGTAATGACGCCGGAGACACCTTTGGACGGCAGCGACCGCATGCCCGCGTCGGGAATCTCCACCTTCCAGCCGGCGGCGGCGCTCGAATCGCGCGCAGCACTTCATCCAGCGCGGCCGGCGCGATGTTGAATCGCATCGACCGGCAGGCTGCGCTCCGAGGTTTGAGGACTCCTGCCCGCCCGCAAACGGGTTTCTGCGCCCTTGCGGCGGCAGGCGGATGGATCGCGTAAGCAGCCAGTGTGCCCATGGCCACCCAGCAGCCGGGCTTCCTGAAAGCGATTAGTCTTTCTGCTTAATGCGGATACGCATTGCCCTGGTTCTCCTTTAGAATTTGAAAACCGTGGGGGCAACGACCTATAATCGGCATAGGTCGGAGCCTCACGGCGCCGATCTCCCCGTCCGGGTGCCCTCGCCAAGAGTTGCGCATCCGGACGGCACTTCTTCCTTGCGGTAAACTAACTCGAAACTTTCCGCGTCCCGCGGGTATGAGGCAAGTATGAACAACATGCAAATCACTGTCAACTGAAAATACGGTGTACAGGCGCCAAACGGTTGCAGCCTGCCCGTGCGCAAGGGCACCGGGAAATTAGGTTGAGACTGGATTCGAAGCGCCATATACATAGGGATGATAGCGTCACGTGGCCAAATGGCCGCGCGGTTTCATCGATGCGGGGAGGATGCCGCGCCGACGTTGGGGAAGAGCTATTATGTTTGCAAGCCAATTGCAGAAATGGTGAATTGAGGATAGATTCGTCCGACGGTTTGCGATGTGTGGAAGCCCTCCGGGGCCCACACGGCGGCACATGGGGGAGACGTGAAGCCGGGTGATCGCACCTTCCCAGCGGGTCAGACCTACTGGGCAATCGATGTCAGGCGACACCGGCGGATTTATTATTTCAACCTGCCCCTGAAATCAGGCGTTCCGGCGGGAAGGGTCAACGGAGGATCGTCTTCCACTCAGCGCGGCGAGGCATCCGGCAGAGCAAACGCCACGTACGCTCCCGGGATCGGGCCTTGGGTGGCCGGCGTCAAGCCCACCTGAGCGGCCGCACAGAAAACGATGTACTGCTTCCCGCCGATTTCATAGATGGCCGGAATGCCCTCCAGCGCGGCCTCCAGCTCTTCTCTCCAAAGCAGCTTTCCGGTCTCCACGTCGAACGCGCGCACCTTGCGATCCCGCGTGCCGGTGAAGATCAGCCCGCCGGCCGTCACCACCGGCCCCACCTTCGGATAATGCGTGCCGGTATTCTTGAAGCCCTTCGCGGCCAGTTCCGGAACTTCGCCGAGCGGGATCTTCCATTGGATGGTTCCCTCGATTCAGGTCGTAGGCTGTCAGCGAAGTCCACGGCGGCGCGATGGCGGCAAGCCCGTCGCTCGCGATCATGAAACCGAACCCGCTGTACGTAGCGCGCGTATCGGCCGACGATTCCGGCCCCTGGCTTCGGCTTTCGACTCCAACTTGAGCAGGCTGGGAAGATCCTTCGAAACCACGACCAGGATGCCGCTTCGAAGGATCCACCGCGGCGCCGCCCCAGTTGGCTCCGCCGTTGTTGCCCGGCATCTGAATCGTGCCGCGCTGTCGCAGGCGGCGTGAACAGTCCCTTCGTTGCGCGCGCTCGAGAATCTCGTCGCGGAAACGCGCGCGATCCTGCGGGCTCAGGAACGGGCTGAGGTCGTCGACCGTGAAATGTCTGTCGCGCGAAAGGCGGCGGTTTCGTCGGGAACGGCTGCGTCGGCCACGTCTTCTCGCCCGGCATGTCGGATGGCGGGCACTGTGCGCTCCTCGATCGGCCACAGCGGCTTGCCGGTCTCGCGGTCGAACACCCAGACGAATCCCTGCTTGCTGACCTGCGCCACCGCGTCGACGGTCTTGCCCTCGTGACGAACGGTCAGGAGTTTCGGCGCGGTCGCATCGTCGTAGTCCCAGATGTCGTGGTGCACCATCTGGAAATGCCACAGGCGCTTGCCGGTGCGCGCATCGAGCGCGAGCAGGCAGTCGCCGAAGAGATTCGCCCCCAGCCGGTCCGCGCCGTAGAAATTGTACTTGGCGCTGGCGGTGGGCGCGTACACGATGCCGCGCTTTACGTCGAGCGAGACATTCGCCCCAGACGTTGGCGCCGCCGACGCTCTGCCACGCATCCTTCGGCCACGTGTCGTATCCGAACTCGCCGGGATGCGGAATGGTGTGAAAGGTCCAGACCAGTCTTGCCGGTGCGCACGTCGAACGCGCGTATGTCGCCGGGCGCCGATCCGTATCCCTGATTGGTCGCCGACCCGAGAATCAGCAAGTCTTCAAACACGCGGCCCGGCGTTGATGGACTGCACCAGCGAAGTGGTTTTGGGATCGCGTCCCAAGCCTTGCTTTCAGATCCACGCTGCCGCCGTCGCCAAACGACAGGATCGGCTTTGCCGGTCCGCGCATCGATCGCGCGCAGCAAGTGGTTGCTGGCAAAGAGCAGGCGCCGCTCGGAGCGGTCCTTGCTTTCCCAGTAGTTGATTCCCCGATTGGTGATGATCCTCGTGTCCGCGGCCGGGCGAGTACGTCCAGATCTCTTTTCCGGTCGCGGCATCCAGGGCGACGATGGAATTGTTCTTGCCCATCACATACATCAGTCCATCGATGACGATCGGATTGAAGAAGTATTTCCTGCCGTCGCCGGTCGGGTAAGTCCAGGCGACCTGCAACTGAGCTCACGTTCGAGCGATTGACCTGCGCGGAGTCCGGGTACTGGGCGGAATCGGCGCTTCCGGCGTAGTCCCGCCACGATGTGTATTGCCGGTCCTGTGCGAAGGCGCCAGTCAATATGAGGCTGCAAATGAGAACGAAACGATTCAAGACATCTCCTCCAGGGAATGTCCACACCATATCATGTCGGGCTGAACCGTGCCCACCGGAGGGCCGTCCGGGATTTTGGGATTTACAACCGGCGGATTCGGTGTAGACTGTTCAGAAAGACCGGAGCGTGTAACGGCGCATCCGGATCCTTTTCCGTAACAGAGGGGTTGGTTAATGAACAGACTGAATTCGCGTGTTTGTGTGCGCATCGGTGCGATGTGCGCAATTGCGGCGCTTTTTCTAGGGTACGTAACGGTAACGCCCGCTGGCAGCGCAAGTTCTCTACGGCTCCATCGTCGGCGCCATCGAGGACCAGACAGGTTCGGCCGTTCCTAAGGCGACCGTAACCATCACCAACAAAGAGACAGGTGTGACGCGTGCGGCGGCAGCCGACGATCAGGGGCGTTATTCGCTGCTAAGCGTGCAAGCGGGGCGCTACGATCTGAAAGTAGTGGCGCCGGGCTTCCGTATGGTCACACCAGACCGATATCGCGGTGGCGATCAATACGGTCACGCGCCGAGACATGTCGTCTCGAAATCGGCGCGATCACCGAGCAGGTTACCGTCTCGGGCACCGCGTCCTGCTTCAGACCGATAAATCGGACGTACGCCACGAGCTCACCGGGGCCACCATTCAGAATATGCCGCTGCCCGGCTACCGCAACTATCAGAGCTTGCTCGCGCTGGTGCCCGGCGCCACGCCGCCGGCATTTCAGAATGCCGTAGTCGATACACCCGGACGCGCCCTACGCTCGTTCGTCAACGGCACGGCCACGAACAACAACACCCTGGTGGACGGAGCGCGTGAATATCAACATATGGCTGCCCCACCACGTCGCCTACGTGCAACCCTCGGAATCTATCGAGACCGTGAACATCTCCACCGGCAGCTTCGACGCGGAACAGGGCATGGCCGGGCGGCGCCGGCGTCACCGCTGGCCACGAAGTCGGGCACGAATAGCCTGCACGGCACCGGGCTGGTGGTTCAATAACAACCAGCACCTCAACAGCGATCCGCGTGTACTTCCGGCCGACGGGTTACATCAAGCCGCTGGCGATTCTCAACATCTTCGGCGGCAACATTGGCGGCCCCATCAAGAAAGACAAGTTGTTCTACTTCGTCAACGTGGAGCGGACCACCGAGCGCACTGGGTATTTCAGCTCCCTATTCGGTGGCTCCCGGCGGATTTTCGCGCCGGCGATTTCAGCAACTGGACCAGCTAGTACCACGGTCTACGATCCCGCCAGCCGCACCGCAGGCCAACGCCGCCGCGCGCACCGCTTTCCCGGCAACATCGTATCCGGCAGAACCGGATCAATCCCGATTTTCCCCAACATATACAAGGACATGCCCCTGCCGAACCAGGTCTCGCCAACCGACCCGCTGAACCTCAGCGGCAACTACGGCGTCAGCGGACTGCTGCGGCTCAACCGCAACCAGTACGACACCAAGATCAACTACAACGTCTCGCAACAACGCTGGCCGTCTGGGGTGAGTACAGCCGCATGGATTCGCCGGTGGAAGGTAAGTATCCCTTCGGCGATCTGGGCGGCCCCGCGCTGGGCACCGCCGGCAAGGGAGAAACCACCACTCAGCTCGCCACCGGCGGCTTCAACAAGGCCATTCTCGCCGACCTTCATCGTTGACGGTGTCTTCGGCTACACCCGTATGGACCAGTTCGTCGGCATCCCGAACGTCAGACAAGAACGTCGGTCTCGACATCTGGAAGATCCCCGGCACCAACGGTGGCAAGCAGTATGCGAACGACACTCGCTACGGCGGCGCACCGAATCTGACGGGTTTCGGTTTCACTGACCTGCGGCTTCATCGACACCTGGACTCCGGTATGGCGCCACGAACGGAGCTACACCTATCAATCCAACTTCAGCAAGATCCACGGTGCACATGAATTGCGCTGGGGATTGAGGCGCGCCGCCTGGAGTTGAACCACTGGCAGCCCGAAACCGCCAACCCGCGCGGTGCGATCAGCCTTCGGCGGCGGCACCACTGCCATCACCGGACAGACCACGCGTTCGCCCAATAGTTATGCCGCGGCATTGCTGGGCTGGCTAACGTCTATACACAAAATCAATCCAGTTCTATGAGATGAAGACCCGGAATCGCAGTTCGCGTTTTATTTGCGCGATCGCTGGCAGGTCAGCCGGAAGCTGACGGTGAACCTGGGCCTCCGCTATGAATACTATCCGCTGATCAACCGCGGTGACACAGGGTATCGAGCGCTGGGACCCCGCCACCAACATCGTTTACTTCGGCGGCCAGGGCGGCACTCCGCGGGACGCCGGTATCACGGTCAGTAAGCGCCTCTTCGGCCCGCGCGCCGGCCTGGCGCTACCGCATCGGGGAGAAATGGGTGATGCGTTCCGGCTTCGGCCTCACTTACGACCCGCTACCCTTTGGCCGGCCGCTCCGCGGCCTCTATCCCTCCACGCTCACGGGAAACTACGTACCCACCGTCGCCACCTATGGCTGGTGTCAACACGCTGAACGAAGGCATCCCGGACATCCCGACCCCCGACGTCAGCAAGGGCTCGGCACTGTTGCCCAATAACATCGATATGGGCCCGCGCAGTCCCTGGGGCGGCCAGATTCATCGCGGCTACATCATGAGCTGGAACGGCACCGTCGAACGCCAGTTGCCCTTTAACATGATCGGCAGCGTCGGCTATGTCGCCACTCGCACCATCCACCAGTTGATCGACCGCAACATCAATACGGTGGGCCCCGGCATCGGCACCACCACGGCGAACCTGCCGCTGGCCAAGCTGTACGGCCGCACCATCGCCATGAACATGTGGGATGGCATCGGCACATCCAATTACCACTCGCCCAGGCCCTGCTCACCAAGCGCTTCAGCCAGGGCCTGATGGTGCGGACCAGCTACACATTCGGCAAGTCGCTCAGCATGGCCGACGAAGACGGCTGGACCTGCGCTGGCAGGCGGTTGGAACTGGGAACCGGTCATCCGCCGTAATTACGCCCCTCGGGCTACGACCGCACGCATATGTTGACCGCGGGCTGGAATTATGAACTACCCGTGGGCAAGGGCAAGAAGCTGGCGATTTCGAACAAGGTCGCGGACTTCATTGCCGGCGGCTGGAAAGTCAGCGGCATCTTCGTCGCCTACTCCGGCACGCCGTTTACGGTCACCGGGCAGCGGATCATCGCTCAGGCTACCGGCAACAGCCAAACGGCGGACCAGATCGCACCGGTGGTTAAGCTCGGCGGCAAAGGTCCGAACAACCCGTACTATGACCCCATGAGCTTCCGTGATCCGCTGTTTGCCTTCACGGCGAGCGGTAACACCGTGTACCGATTCGGCAGCACGGGCCGCAACATACCCGCGGACCCGGATACGTGCAGCTCAGCCCGGCCATCTTCAAGGACTTCAAGATCAAAGAGAAGGTCAACGCCGAGTTTCGCGCCGAATCCACGAACTTCACAAACACGCCGATCTGGGGCAACCCCAACGCCGGTTCCGCGAGCCTTCGTCTGAATGCCGACGGGAGTTTGAACCGTTCTGTCGCGGATCCGCTGCAGAACTTCATGTCCATCACCAGACGCCACCGCCGGCCGAACGTTCCGATTCGGTCTGCGAGTGGCGTTCTAAGCACGACCGTGGCTTTCTCCGCTCCTTAACGGGGCAGAAAGCCCATGTCTCACCATCCACTCCTGAAAACGCCCGGGCCAGCCGGAGACGGGGAGTTGCGCGAAGGCGGGGTGCGGCCGGTCATGCCGAAGCCGTGACCCCCGCGGTTGTAGACGTGGAGCTCCACCGGCACGCCGGCTTTGCGTATCGCGGCGTAATAGTCGGCACTGTTAGGCGCCAGATTGTCGTCGTTGTTGACCACGATAAACGTGGCGGAGTTTCCTTGGTGACCGTGAGGTTCGCGGCTTTCCCGCCCGGATACGCGAGGACGGCGAAATCGGGACGTGAGCTTTGGCGCTCGATGGGCGTCGGCGGGATCGGGCTTGCCGCGATCCCAGCGGGTCTCGGCGTAAGCTGCCATTTCGCCGCCGGCGGAGAAGCCCATGATGCCGACGTGCGCCGTGTCCACACTCCACTCGCGCGCGCGCGAGCGCACCGTGCGAATGGCGCGCTGCGCGTCGGCGAGCGATTCCACGTCCACTTTGTAGTGAAAGTCCTTGGTGTTGGCCAAACGGCTCTTCAGGATGAACGCGGCAATCCCCATGCTGTTGAGGCGGCGCGCCACGTTGGCGCCTTCCAGATCCATCACCAGATAGTTGTGGCCGCCGCCCGGACAAATCACGTACGCCACTCCGGTGGCTTTGTCCTTGGGCGGCAGGAACACAGTCAGCGACGGCTGGTGGATGTTGCGGACGCGGTGGAAGCCATCGGTGGTGGGAATCCACTCCTCTTGTGCGGTGACGCCCTTCGGAGCCAGGGCGCCATTGGGCCAGAGTTTGATCTCCGGGCGCTTTGAGATCGGATCGCGTTCGGATCGGCGGCGCGGGCCAAGCGCAGAGGGCGGCGGTGCAGAGTAACGTGGTGCGCATGACGGAATTTATCCCATCCACACGCCGCTGCCCCGCATGGCGATGTTGGCCACGTGTCCGGCGCGCGCCGCGGAGACGCCGATTTCCACGGAAGCATTGGGCGTGGCGCGGGTGCGCACGCATTCGAGGAAGTTCCTCATATGGGGCAGCGTGCCGTCCTGCTTGGACTTCACTTCCAGGATGGGGTTGGAAGGCTCCGCCTTCGCTGTAGCCCGGCATTTCGCCGTAGACCGCGAAACCGCCGCGCCATAGCCGCATGCGCCGCCTTGGTGCCGCGGATCATCAGGCCGCCGCCTTCGATATAGCCGAGCAGCGCGCTATCGAATTCCACCACTACGTTGCCGGGATAGAGCCAGCGCCGCGCTCATGCGTATCCGGCGTCTGCCGCTGCACCAGGACGGCCTTCAGGCCGGTCGCGGTGGCGCGCGTGGGCGTGTCGGCATTCATGATCCAATGCGCGACGTCCACCCAATGGACGAAAAGGTCGGTCATCGCGCCGCCGCCGAAATCCCAATACCAGCGCCAGTTGCCGAACTGGTCGGGATCGAAGGGGCGGTCGGTCGGCGGAGCCCAGGAAGCGCTTCCAATCCAGCTTCGACATGTCGAAGGAAGGTACACGGCCCATCGACGGGATGTGATTTTGGAACCAGTAGGTGCGGATCAGGGTCACCTGGCCGAGGCGGCCGTCGTGGATCTCCTGGCGGGCCTGCGCGAAGTGCTCCCAGCTGCGCTGCTGCAGCCCGATCTGCACCACGCGCTTGGAATCGTGCACCGCGGCGATCAGCGGCGCGGCCTCTTCCATCGAGTGGGTGACGGGCTTTTCGCAGTAGACGTCTTTGCCGCGCGCGCACGGCGGCGATGGTGATGGGCACATGCCAGTGGTCCGGGGTGCCGATCACGACGGCGTCGATATCTTTGCGATCGAGGATCTCGCGGAAGTCGAGATGGTCGCTGGCGTCGGGGGTGCCGTACTTGGATTTGGCTTCCAGGCGGCGCGGTTCGTAGACGTCGCAGCACGCGACGATTTCGTTCTGTTCGGCGAGTTTCAACTGGCTCAACAGATACTGTCCGCGACCGCCGGTGCCGATGGCGCCGATCCGTATGCGGTCGTTGGCTCCCAGAATTTGGCCGTATGACGCGGTGGTGGCCAGTGCGGCTCGGACGAACTGGCGGCGATGAGGTGCATCGGGGGAATTCATAGTCGATTGAAGTATACAATGTGGGACACAGGAGCATCGCAATGGCGGAACAGCGATTGGATCGCAGGAGTTTTCTCGCGGGGGCCGCCGGAGTGGCGACGGCCGGCGCGCAAGTGCCCGATCCGAGCCAGGCGGCCGAACATCCTGCACATCATGACCGACCAGCAGCAATGGGCGACCATCGCCGGCCGGTCGGGCTGCCGCACGCCGAACTATCGACCGGCTGGCACGCGAGGGCTGCTCTTCGAGCGCAGTTACACGCCGTCCGCCGTGTGCTGCCCGGCGCGCGCCATGCTGTTGAGCGGCGCCTATCACTGGCACAACGGCGTGTACAACCAGGTGCACTCGCCGCCCCTCCGTGCATCGCGACATGAACCCCGATGTCGTGCTCTACTCGCAGCGCCTGCGCGATGCGGGCTATCGCCTGGGCTATGTCGGCAAGTGGCACGCGAGCTGACCTGCGCACGCCGCTTGATTTCGGTTTCCACGAAGTGGCGGGAATTAACGGCTGCGATCCGGCGCTGCTGCAAAGCTGGATTTGAACCCCGATCGCGTGCCGCGCTCGACGGAACGGCTCAAGGTGACCAACGAACGAATGATGCGCTGGCCGGGGTCGGAACCCTTCGCGATGTGGGGTTACAAAGAGGGTCCGAGGAAGCCACGCCGGAGTACCGCAACGCGGAACTGGCGTCGCGCATGATGGCGCGGTTCGCCAAAGCGCATGCAGCCGTGGCACCTGGAGGTCCATTTCGTGGAGCCTCACGATCCCTACCTGCCGCTGAAGCAGTACCTGGATCGCTACGATCCGCGTTCGATTCCCGTGCCGAAGAGTTTCGCCGACACGTTCGCGGGCAAAGCCCGGCCTGCATCGCCGCGAATCGGAAACGTGGGGAGCGGTGACCGAAGACGATGTGCGGCAGAGCCGCGCGCACTACTACGCGTACACCGAGCAACTCGACGCGCAGATCGGCAGAATCCTGAAGGCGCTCGATGAGACCGGGCAGGCGGACCGCACGCTGGTGGCGTTCACCGTGGACCACGGCGATATGGTGGGCGCGCATCGCATGTGGCTCAAGGGCTGGCTTCCCTACGAAGAGTGCTATCGCGTGCCGATGATCGTGCGCTGGCCGGGAAGACGGAGGCCGGATCGAAGACCTCGCGCCTGGTGCAGACGCACGATCTGGCGCACACCTATGTCGCCGCGGCGGGCGCCCGTGCCATGCCGTTTGCCGACGGCACTGCGTTGCAGCCGCTTTTGCCAATCCGCGGAGCGCGTCCGTGGCGCGACGACATCCTCATGTGCCTACTACGGCGGCGAGTTCCTGTACACGCAGCGGATCGCCATCACGGACCGCTTCAAGTATGTGTTCAACGGGTTCGATATCGACGAGATGTACGACCTGGAGCGCGACCCGGATGAAATGCGCAATGTCGTGAACGAGGCCGAGTACGAGAAGTGGACCGCCGACATGCGGGCGCGGCTCTACGAGATGATGGCGCGCTTTCACGATCCGTACGGCGATGCGCCCGAGAAATACGGCTCGGTAGCAAGTGGCGATCGCTATTGCGCGCCGCGCTATCGCCGCGCGGCCGTCGGGCATAGTAGTTACTTCAGATGTTGTTGGAGGAAGCGCGCCGTCGCTTCGTAGGTAGTCTTCCAACTGCGATGCAGTAGAAAATCGTGACCTCGTCTGGGATCACCAGTTCCTCTTATTTCGACGCCCTGCTTGCGTAGCGCGCCGGCCAGCACGACGGTCTGATTGAACTGCACGCTGCGGTCGTCATCGCCTTGAATCAGCAGCACCGGCGCACGCCACGTCTTGAGGAATGCCATCGGGGAAGATTCGAACGCGATCTTGTAGTCCGGCTCGGTCACCGGAATGTTCAACTCCGTGGCCCAGTTGTGGACGCCGTGAAAATCCACGCCGGCCTTGTACAGATCGCCGGCCCGTGCCAGCGCCATCGCCACCAGATAACCGCCGTACGATCCGCCCCACGCGCCGATGCGCGCCGGGTCCACGTCCGCGCGCCCGCGCAGGTAGATGCCCGCGCCTTGCACGTCGTTGTACTCGTGCCGCCGCTCGCGCCATAGTTCAGCGCCTCGCGAAATTCCATGCCGTAGCCGATGCCGCTGCGGTAGTTGACGCTCAATACTACGTAGCCTGAATTGGCCAGGTACTGATTCATCGCATAGGCGTTGGAGTAGTAATACATGTAGTGCCAGCCGGGCATCATCTGGCGCCGCGAACCGCCGTGGAAGAACACCACCGCGGGCGCGCGCTCCGTTCGCCGCCTGCTTGGGCGGCAGGAACAGTTGACCGTGCAGTTGCAGTCCGTCGCCGGCGGGGAACGTTACCTCTTGCGGCGTCACCATGTGCCGCAAGCGGAAAATCGGCAGGGATCGCCCCGGGTCGAGGTCGCGAAGTTCCGGTACCCACTCGGATCGCGGGATGCATCGGATGCTGTGCGTCCGCCTTCAGGAATGCCACGCCATTGGAATCGCCCACGGGCGCCGGCATGCACTCGATTCCTTGCCCCGTGGTGAGTCGCAACCGGCGTGCCGCCGCCGGCCGCTACCTTCCACAGATGGCGCCGGTCGATATCGCCCTGATTGGAGGAGAACACCACTTCGCGCCCGCGCCGGCGTGAGCGCCACATCTTCCACCTCGAATGCCCCCGGCGTAAGCAGCGTAGCCTTTCCTCCCGCTGCGGGGATTGCATAGAGGTGCGTCCAGCCATCCGCTTCCCAGGGAAAGATGATGCGCCCGCCGTCGGCCCACAGCAGTTGATTGCGCGCCGTCACACCGCGGAACACGCTTCCCGGGCCCTTCGCCGCGCGCCAGATCTCGCGCACCTCGCCGGTCTCCGCTGATGCGATGCGAATCGACCATGGCTCGCCGGCGCGATGCGCTTCGCGCGGCGCGCGTACTCCGCTCGACGGCACGCGAAGGAATGCGATGCTGCGCCCGTCGGGCGACCATTCGGCTCGCGATCGTCATCGGTGCTCGGGTCCACGTAGCGCAGCGAGTTCGCCGCCACGTCGTACACTCCGATGAAGCCGTGGTCGCCGCGCGCGCTGGTAAACGCGATCCGCGCGCCGTCGGGCGACCATACCGGGCGCTGGCATTCGCCGCGTGTCTTGAGCAGTTGCGACGCGGCGGACTTTCCATCCAGCGGCGCGATCCAAAGCTGACCCCGCCGCACGAACACGACTCGATCGCCCTTTGGTGAAACTGCCGGCGAATTGCCCTCGCCGATCTTGCGCGGCGCGGAGCCATCGAGCGCCACCGTCCATACATCCTCGCTTGCCCCGCGGGTTCAGCGAAGGATTCGGAATCTCCCGCTCCCGTTGGCGCTGCCACCGCGCACGTACACCAGCGCCGCCGCGTCCGGTGTCCAATGAAGATTCAGCAATTCCTGCCCGTCGTCTTCGGTGTACGCGGTGACCTTGCGCCCCTGATATGCGGGCGGAACGGCGACCATGATATTGCGCACGCCTTTGGACGCGGATACCCACGCCACCTTGCCGCCGGAGGGCGCCGCGGTGAGTTCGGATGGAAACGACGCGCTCAGTACCTGGTCGATTGTGAACGGTGCCTGCTGCGCGGCGGCGCACACGGTCGCCGCAAAAACGCAAACGAATCGCATGAACTCAGAATACAAGGTGCCGCGCCGAAATCAGATGTTGCGTTTCTTCATCTGGTCGGCGAGGTATTCGGAGGCGCGCATCGACAACGCCAGGATGGTCATGGTCGGATTCTGCCAGCCGCACGTCACAAAGCTGGAGCCGTCCACTACAAAAAGATTCTTGATGTCGTGGCTCTGGCTGTACTTGTTCAGCACGCTGGTCTTGGGGTTGTCGCCCATGCGGGCGGTGCCCACTTCGTGAATGCTGTATCCCGGCGGGTAGAAGTTGGGGGTCTTCGAAATGATGTCGTAGCCCGCGGCGTGGAACAACTCTTCGATCGAGTTGGCGGCATCCTTCGCCATGTTGCGTTCGTTGTCGCCGTCCTTCACTTCGATGTGCAGCGCCGGAATCCCCAGGCGTCGGATACGTTTTTGTTGATCCGCACGTGGTTTTCGTAGCGCGCCGGCCGCTCGCCGAAAATGCTGCCGGAGACGCAGGAGCCGGCATAGTGGTCGACCTTCTTTTGCAGCGCTTCCCCGTACTCGGCGAACAGGCTGGGGGCGGCGCTCCCGCCGCTGTTGATGATGACGCAATAGCCTTTGATGAAGTCGCGCTTCTCATCCTTCTTGAGATTGCGGAAGCGCGGGATGAACGCACTGCCGCCCATCAGTCCTGACGGCCGTTTGCCGTCGCGCGCTTCGGCCACGGAGGAGACCACCGAGATGCCGTATATCTGATCGTGAAGATAGCGCCCGAGCACACCGCTGGAGTTGGCGATCCCGGAGTTCAGCAGCAGTCGCGTGCTCTCCAGGGTTCCCGCGGCGAGCACCACGGCGCGGGCCTTGACGTGGCGTTCGTGGCGCGAATGGCGATCCACGAAATGGGCGCCGTTGGCGAGGCCGGTCTTCTTGTCTGTGGTGACCTCGCGCACGATGGCGTTAGAAACCATTTCCAGTTTCCCGGTGGCCATCGCGTCCGGCAGCAGCAGGTTGACCGAACTGGCGAGCCCGTTCTGCCCACCCGACGAACGCATCTTCGAAAACTTCATGCCGCGCTCTTTGCCCAGCGCGGACAGGTGCTTGATGGTCTCGCTATCCGGGCCGTAGTTGGGCTCGACGAAGTTGCCGTCGGGGAACTCCGGCCAGCCTTCCTTGCGCCCGGCGACGCGGAAGATCTCTTCCACCCGCGAGTAGTATGGGTGCAGGTCGGCGAGGCTGATCGGCCAGTTCTGGCCGGTGCCTTCCAGGTCGCCCGCCTTGAATTCAAAATCGCTGAGGCGGAACGATTGCCGCGCCCAGAATAGAGACCGGCCGCCCACCAGGCGCACGCGCACCCAGTTGTAGAGGTTCGCGGGATCGTGCGTGTACGGGTTCTCGGTTTCATCCACCCACTGGTTGGCGTTGAACTCGTTGGCCTGATATACGTGCGGCAGGCGGCCCGGTTTGCCGAAGCCGCGGTAGGGCAGCTCGTGGACCGCTTTGTTGACGCGGTTGTGTTCGAAGTCGGATTCGGGGCCGGCATTGAGCATCAGGCAATTGACACCCTGTTTGGTCAGGATGTTGGCCGCCATGCCGCCGGAGTGGCCGGAGCCTACGATTAGGACGTCATATTCTTTCGCTGGCATGGTTCAGCCTTTGTATACAGGATCGATCGGGTTGATGTAGGATCCGCCGCCGCCACCGCCGAAAGCGCCTCCGCGGCGTCCGGACGCGGCGCCGGCCGCGGCCCACTCGCGCGAGTTCTGCGTGGCGGTGCGGATATCGCGATGTGCTTCCGCCAGGAAACGCATGGCCGGATCCTTCGGCAGATCGTACGCCCATGGCAGCGGGGCGAGCAGCGGCCGGATCACGGCGTCGGCCTGGGTGTTGTCCAACTCCGCAAACGATTTGCTGAACTGCTTCTTCGCGCGCGCGTTCAGCGTATCCAGACCGTTGCGGTAGCTTGCCTGTCGATCGGCAGGCGACGAGCCGATCAGGAAATCCAGAAACTCCGGCGCGCCGCAATCGAGCGCTCCCGGAAAGCCGCCCATCGGCGGCATCAGGACGTCGCTCAGCTTATGCAACGCGGCGAACTGCGGCGGCGTGAAAAAGCGAACTACAGGCTCTCCGAGAGTCTCCGTCGAAGTCAGCTCGAACTTAGGAATATTTCCCTGGCCGAACCGGCCGCCGCCCGCGCCACCCCGTCCGCCGGCGGGAGGCTGAACCGGTGTTTGTGGACTTGCGGGCGCCTGCTGTTGATCCGCCAATGCGGGCGCTGCTGGAAGCGCGATCAAGGTCTTGACGAAGCCCCTTCGTTTCATGCAAGAGATCATATCATGGGAGGTGATTATGGGTGCCGTTACAGTCCGCGCCGCCACGCCGGGAGACATTCCCACCGTGCTTTCCCTGCTGCGCGAATTGGCTGCTTACGAAGGCAAGCTGGATTGCGTGCGGATCGACGAATCGCTGCTGGCCGAATACGCGTTCGGCGAGCGCGCGTGCATCGAGGTGCTGCTCGGTCTGCTGGATGGAAACGCCGTCAGCTACGCCATCTTTTTCCCGCACTTCGGAAGCTACCGCGGCCGTCCGTGGCTCTACCTGGAAGATCTCTACGTACAGCCCGGTGCGCGCGGGCATGGCGGTGGGCCGCGCGATGATGGCGCACCTGGCGCGTGTCACCGTGCAGCGCGGTTGGGCCGGTATGGCGTGGGGCGTGCTGGATTGGAACGAACCGGCATTTAAGTTCTACAGCAGTCTGGGCGCCGCCACGTCCAACGGCCACGTGTCGATGGACCTCACGGGCGACGCATTATTACGCCTTGCGGCCGGAGCGGAGTGGGCGAACGGTTGTGCCGCATCGATTACTGCACCGTTTCGATTTCGACTTTTGGCGCGGCGGATAGGCGTACGAGGTGACCATGACTCTCCGCGCCGTTCACGCCGATCGCCTTCACGCCGAATTTCGCGTCGTCAATCGAGACATCTTTCAGCGTGTACGTATTCACCTTGCCGACGTAGATCTCCTGCTCCCAGTACGCGCGACGTGGTTGCACGCATCACAATTGCGTAGCCTTTGATGTCGTCATCCGGACCCGCCGCGCGCCAGCGCAGCACCGCGTCGTAGCCGCCGCCGCGCGAAATCATCGGCGTGGGACGCCGTCCGCCACCGCCCGCACCTGCTGCGCCTGTCGCCGTACCGGGAGCCCCGCCGCCCTGCCGTCCGCCGCCCGTGCGCGGTTCCAGCATCACAATCGGCGGCTTCGGCGCCAGCGCCAGACTCGCCGCCGCCACCAGGTTTACCTTCGGCCACCTTCGCGGTATACGGCACCGACATGTTGGCCAGCAAGTCCGTGGCGCGGTGCTGGTTGGCATAAATCTCGTTCGGCGTGGAGATCCGCACCGCGGCGAAGCCTTCCCACTGAAATGGCGTGTGATCGCCGCCGCGGCTCAGGCGGTCTCCCATGAACACCGGTGTTGACCTTCATCAGAGGGCAGGTAGCGTTCGCCGATCTCGCGCACGTACCGCGACAGTTGCTGCGAGACCGAATCCATCGTCTCGTCGCTGTAGACGTTCACCGCTCCGTTGCCCATGCGCCCGTTGCCCGCGACATCGGTGCCGATGATGTCGTTGTTCAGCACCGCCTCAATCACCTGGTTTTCCTTCTTCGCCTTCGCGGCCTGCAAGCGAACTGCCGATCAGCCCCTGCTCTTCGCCGGCGAATGTTACGAAGGCCAGCGTCTTGTCGAATTCGTACTGGCTCATCACGCGCGCCAGTTCCATCACCGCCGCGGTGCCGCTGCCGTCGTCGCAGACGCCGGGTGCCGGCAGTTGCGCGTTCTTCTCGAAATCCGCCAGAGTCATGGTGGCCGCAGTATTTCCCGGGCGCCCGCGCCCGCACCGCCGCCCGCATCCGTGCCCGGCCCCGCCGCCGCACCGGCCGGACGCGTGCCCAGATTCAGCGAATCGTAATGCGCGCTCACCACCACCGACCGTCTCCGGCATCTTCTTCCCGGCAGGTAGGCAACCACGTTGTACAGATCGACGTCCTTGAAAATGCGCTGCCCCTGCTTCTTCACCCGGAACTTCTCGAACTGCACTTGCAGCTTGGGGTTGTAGCTTTTCATCTCGTTGAGGATCCAGTGCGCGCCGCGCCCACGCCGCGCACCGGGTCGTCCGCATTCGACATGGTATTGCGCGTGCCGAAGCTCTCCAGTTTCTCCAGGATCGCTTTGATGCGCGCCTCCGGAGACCTGCCCCATCATCTCCTGAATTTTGGGGTTGACACTTTTATCCTCAGCGGGCGCAAAGCCCGAGGTAAGACCGATAGATAGCAGCGATAGCGGCGAGTGGGCGAGACAGTTTCATCGAGACTCCGTTTGAGCTATCGTACCAAAGACAACAGCCTATTCGTCGCGCAGAATTTCCAGCGGTTTCCTGCCCAAAATGCGGAAACTCGCGCCCCATCCGGCCACCGTCGCCACCAGCGCGGCCGTTGCCACCGCGATGGTGTGCGTCAAAAGCGCCGGGTGAAAATCGATTTGCAACAGGCGTTTCAGCACCAGCGCCGCGAAGCCTCCGGCCAGGAGGCTGCCCATCAATCCCGCCACCGTTCCCAGGGCCAGGAACTCCACCGAGAAGATCCACGCGATGCGGCGCCGCGTAGCGCCCAGCGTCTTGAGCGTCACCACTTCGCGCATCCGCCGGAAACGCGTGCCCGCCACGCTCGACGCCACCATCACCGCTCCCGCCAGAATCGTGAACCCGGAAATGAAGCGGATCACCGACGCGATGCGCTGCACCACGTCCTCCACAATCTGCATCACGTCCGCCACGTTGACCACGGTGACGGTGGGGAAATTTCGCGTACACCACACGCTGCATCGCCGCCACGTCCGCCGGCCTCACGCGCGCGCTCCCGTAGTAGACCGCCGGCAGATCCTCCAGTTGTCCCGAATTGAAGATGAACTCGAAGCGCCCCGTCATGCGGATGGATTCAGTGCGCTCGATACACGCCACGCGCGTGCGGATATTGCGACTCCAGATGTTCCAATCCACCAGATCGCCCGGCGTGAGGTTGAGTATCTTGGCCGCCTCTTCGCTGACGCAGACCTGCGGATCGCGATCTCCCGCCCGCCACCAGGCGCCGTTCAATACGATGGTGTCGGGCGGCATGGCATCCATCGCGGTCACGGTACGGGTGCGCAGGAATCGCCGGTTGAAATCGCGTAGCGGCCGGTTCTCGATTGGCTGGCCGTTGATGGCCGTGATGCGCGCCGCCACGGCAAACGCCACCTCGGGCGCCTCCTTCACGCCCGGCTGCTGCCGGATAAACTCGGCTGAGCGCCACCCGCTGGTTGGCCGGTATATCCAACAGAAACACGTTGGGCATTCCCGGCGGTGCAGAGCCGCGAATCTGCTCCACCAGCGCGTTCTGCACCAGGAACACCGTCAATGTGAACATTACCCCCACGCCGAGCGCCACCACCGCGGCCTGCGCCTGATTCCCCGGCCGGTAAAGATTCGCCATGCCGTGGCGCACCACGCCCGGAAGGCGCGGCACCCAAGCTGCGCAGGAACCAGCGGAACCCGCGCAGCATGGCCCAACCCGGCGAACGAGAGCAGCGCCAGCCCGATGGCGAGGGCGAGCGCGAAGAAGCCGCCGGTGCGCACCGCGACGGAGAGACCACCCTCCGTGAGCGTGCCCGCGACGACGCCGGTACCCAACAGGATCGCGACCCGCGCCAGATACGCCGGCGCCATCCCGCGCCGCCGCGGACCGCGCTTTGCCTCCACGTCGCGGCGAAAGATCAGCGCCGGACGAATGTCGCGAATCCCCAACAACGGCGGCACCGTGAACAGCAGCGTCACCAGGCACGCCACTGGCGATGCCCTGCACCGCCGGCCACGCGTCCCAATACGGCGAGCACGTCCATCGAAAAATACTTCGCGATCAGCCCCGGGAACGCCGCCGCCACGCCCACGCCGAACGCCACGCCGATCACCCGCCGCCCAAGCCCGAGCATGAGCGTCTGCGCGGCGTAGATGCGGATCACCTGCGCCGACCGCGCGCCCATGCACTTCATCACGGCGATGGAATCCAGCTTCTGCTGCAAATGCCCGTGCATGGCGCTCGCCACACCCATGGCGCCGATCACCAGCGCGATCAGCCCGATCAGGCTCAAGAACGTCGTGGCGCGATCCAGACCGCGCGTGATGATGGGGTGCGTCTCCCGGTAGTCCGCGATCGTCGCCTCCGGAAACGCCCGCTTCAATACTCGCGCGTGCCTGTGCCACGTCCGGCCGCCTCCGTCGGGCAGCGCGAACAGATAACGTTCGGCCGCGCGGCTGCCCGGAGTGATCAAGCCCGTGCGGTTCAACCCCTCGCGAGTGATCATCACCGCGGCCCCACGTTGAGGCTGCCCGTCATGCGGTCCGGTTCCGACACCATGACTCCGGCGATGCGAAAGTCCTGACCCGCCGATGCGCAGAAGGTCGCCGGTGCGCACGTTGAGGCGCACCAGCAAATCGTCGGAGACTACCACCGACTGTGCGTCCAATGCCTCGCGCAGGGGACGCGGCGGATTCAGTTTCACCACGCCGTAGTAGGGGTACGCGGCGGGGTCCACCGCCTTCACCGAAATCAGTAGCGGGTCGGCCGTGGACGCGGACGACGCCATCGTCACCGTCTCCGTGATCCACGTGCGGCGCACGCCGCGCGCTTCCAGACCGCGCAGTGCCGCCTCCTGCTCCGCGGTGGGTAGAGCGAATACCCGCGCGGTCAGATCGCCTCGCCATCAGCGTGCGCGCCTCGCCCAGCAGCATGTGACGGAACGAACTGCTGAAGCCGCGGACTCCAGTGAGCGATCCCACGCCGATGGCCACCGACAGCACGACGAACAGGAATTTCGCGCGCGAGGCGCGCATCTCGCGCCAGGCGATGCGCATGGCCGCGCGCCAGGGAGAGTTGCGGCTTAGGTGTCATTGACTGGCTACTCATTGACTAACGACGAGTCCGTCGCGCAGCACGATGCGGCGGTCCGCGCTCTCGGCCAGCGATTGCTCGTGAGTTACCAGCACCATGGTGGTTCCCTGTTCGCGATTGAGCGCCAGCAGAAGTTCCAGCACGGCGCTGCCGGTGGCAGAGTCCAGATTGCCGGTGGGTTCGTCGGCCAGCAGGATAGGCGGCCGCAGCGCAAAGGCGCGAGCCAGCGCCACGCGCTGTTGTCGCCGCCGGAAAGCTGCACCGGATAGTGATCGCTGCGCCCGCCGAGTCCCACGCGCTCCAGCAGTTCGCGCGCACGCTCGCGGCCGCCGGCTTCGGCCCCTGCGAGTTCCATCGGCAGGAGCACATTCTCTTCCGCCGTCAGCGTGGAAATCAGATGGTGAAGACTGAAAGACGAATCCGATCTTGCGTCCGCGCAGCAGCGCCATGTCGTCCTCGCCGAGATGAGTGATGTCCTCGCCGTCCAAAATCACCTGGCCGCTGGTGGGAGTGTCGAGCCCGGCCAGCAGACCGAGCAGCGTACTTTTGCCGCTGCCCGAAGGCCCCATGATGGCCGCAAACTGGCCGCGAGGGATCTCGAGATCGATGCCTTTCGAGGATCTCCACGCGGTGAGTGCCGGTGTCAATGGACTTGGTGAGAGCGCGAACCTGGATCAAGCCTTTATTATGGCATTCAGATGCTCAGATTCTGTGTTGATCGCCACGGTTGCGCTGTTGTGCGGCTGCGGCAAGCGGGAGGCACCCGCGCCGAAGGCCGAATCGCATCCGCGCCCAGCTGCCGCGCCTCGCACCTGCCGCCCGCTGCCGCCGACACGCGCCCCGCCATCGTCTGCTTCGGCGACAGCATCACCGCCGGCTTCGGTCTCGATACCGGCCAGAGTTTTCCCGACCTTGCTGCAGCAGGACCTGGACCGGCGCGGCCTCAAGTACCGCGTCGTCAATCTCGGCGTGAGCGGCGACATCACGCAGGACGGCCTCGCGCGCGTGTCCATGGCCCTCGGCTGAAAAGCCTGGCCATCGTCCTTCTCGAACTCGGCGGCAACGACGGACTGCGCGGCATTCCGCTCGCCATCACGCAGGCCAACCTCGCGCAGATGATCGAGGCGTTTCAAGGCGGCGGCGCGCGCGTTGTGCTTGCCGGCATGTCGCTGCCGCCGAACTACGGCTCTGCGTTCATCCAGAAGTTCGAAGCGATGTACAAGGACCTGGCGGCGAAATACCGCGTGACGCTGATTCCGTTTCTGTATGGAAGGCGTGGGCGGCACAACGAATTCATGCAGCGTGACGGCATACACCCAAACGCCGCGGGTGCACGCAAAATGGAAGCGCTCGTCATGAAGACGCTGGCGCCGCTGCTATCGAAGGTGGAGGTCGCGCAGCCGCACAGCGGTAGAGCCACCGCCGCCAGCTGCCTCGGCGCACCAATCGAAGAGCAACTGCCACTCCGCCCGTTGGACCTCCAACGCCTTTCGCTCCTCCGGCGGACCCTGACATGCTGGCGCGCGGCTTCACAGTAGTCGATGAAGGCCATCGGATTCCAGCAGATCGCCGAACTCGACCGCCGATTTCCGGCGGCACGCGCGCAAGGCGGAAAGATCGGATGCTTGCCGACCTGGCGGAACCAGTACCCGGAGTTCCTCGCGTCGGGTTCCTGGCGGTGCACGATGGCATGCCAGTAACTTCCCCTCCTGGTCTCGAGATCCTGCGCCACGCCGTGTGCGCGTCCTCCCAGCAGGAGAAGTAAAGGTACAGTCCCGCGCAGCACCGCCGGCGATAGCAGCTGACGCCTTGAGCAGATTGCGCGCCTCCGGCGAACTGGCACGTGCCGCCCGCCAGCGGCATCAGCCGCTCGCCGTTTCCGTCCAGCGCCAGAATGCCAGCGATTTCGTCACCATACGCGTGTGGATCCAAACATAGGCCCTATTCCTCAATTCGAAAGGTGATTTTCGAGCCATCCGCGCCGCCCGTAGACACCGCTGCGTGGCTTTCACGAAATCAGTCCCCAGCGCTTTGGAATCTCCATGAACTTCTGGGGATTGCGGTCGGTGAGGGGAAACCAACTGCTCTGGATCTGCACCATGATGCGGTGGCCGGCCCGGAAGGTGTGCGCGATATCGGGCATGGCGAAGGTGATCCGGTCGGGCTTGCCGGGTTCGAAGGGGACGGGCTTTCGAAGCTCTTGCGGAATTTGCCGCGGAAGGGTTCGCCGCGGACCAACTGCTGATAGCCGCCCATGAGCGGAGACGGCGGCCGCGGCAGGCGGCCGCCGGCAGCTGGCGGCGCAGGCGCCGGCGTGTTGTAGTCCGGAGCGTCGCCGGGGTACACGTCGATGACCTCGACGTCGAAATCCGAATCGGTGCCGGTGGTCGAGACTCGCAGGTCGACCGCGATGGGGCCGAACACGCTCGACGTCGCGATCGAGCACCGCCGATTTGTAGACCAGCACATCGGGGCGCGCGGCGGCGAAGCGCTGGTCTTCCGTCATGTAGCTATTGAGCACGCGCGTGGCGAGCGCGCCGATGTAGGGGACGGGCTTGTTCGGGTCGGAGAGGTATTCGTCAAAGGCGGCCTGCAGCGGGCGGCTGCCACGCGAGTCGCGCCTTTGGCGTCGAGATAGATCGTCGCGGGTTTGGCGGCAGCAGGCGGCCAGCGTGTCGAACTTGCGCCACTGATTCATCCCGGTCTGAAAGACGTGCGCCTTGGGAAGACTCGCGTCGCCGCGGCCCTTCAGGTAGTAAAGGAAGAACGGCAGCTCGATGCGTTCGCGGTAATAGACGCCGGTCTTCGAGCCGAAGGTGACGTTGCCGAGCTTGTCGCCATCGCCGCGCGCGAAGCCGCCGTGATTCCACGGGCCCATCACCAGCATGTCGACCGCCGGCGGGCCGTTCTTCTCCATGAACGCGCGCTGGCGCAGCAGGCCCTTGCGGATCTTCGGTATCGTACCAGCCGCCCACCAGCATGACGGCGGGCTTGATGTTCTTCAGGTGTTTCCAGATGGCGCGCGACTGCCAGACTTCGTCGTAGGTGGTGTGGTCGATGTTCAGGTTCCACAGCGGCTGCTTGTGCTTGAAGTACTTCTCGTCGGCGTTGGCCAAGGCTCGCCCATTTCCAGATAGAAATCGTAGCCGTCCGGGCGTGCCGAACTGGAAGGCGCGGCGGGCTGGGAAGCTGGGGTCGCGGCCTCGCGGGCGCGGAAGCCCATGTAGAAGTTGAAGCGGTGGGCCAGCATGAAGGCGCCGTTGTGGTACGAATCGTCGCCCATGTAGTAATCGGTGACGGGCGCCTGCGGCGCGACGGCTGACCAGCGCGGGGTGCGCGTCGATCATGCCGCGCGGTGGCGTAGAAGCCGGGCTGCGAGATGCCGTACATGCCCACCTTGCCGGTGTTGCCGGGGACGTGCTGGATCAGCCACTCGATGGTGTCGTAGGTATCGGTGCTCTCATCGGTGTCTTTGGGACCGTTCTTGACGGGCTTGTGCGGCCGGATGACCACGTAATCGCTCTTCGCTCATGTAGCGGCCGCGGATGTCCTGGTAGACGAAGATGAATTTCTCGCGCGCGAAGAGTTCGGAGGGGTCCGAGGGTGGCGCGGTACTGAGTCGATGCCATAGGGCGCGACGCTGTAGCCGGTGCGCTGCATCATGATGGGATAGGTCTTGTTGTCCGTGACCACGTCCTTGGGATGTAGACGGAAGTGAAGAGCTTGACGCCGTCCCGCATGGGGATGCGGTATTCGAACTTGAGTACTTCGCGAACGAAATCGCGTCCCACCGCGCCGGCGGCCGCGGGGCGGCGGTGCGTCCCGCGGCCCTGAGCAGTCAACAGACAAGGGACAAAAATAAGCAAAGCGAGGAATTTGCGCATAACGGATGATGGGACTCATGATACATCGCAGCCACTCCTTGTGGCCAACCAAGGCCGCGGTGTATGCTAACTAAATCGACGGTAGGCCGTCTACCCTATTGCCGAATTTTCAACTGAGGAGGCGTGACATGCGCTGGTGGCGGCATAAGACACGCGAACAGGATCTGGAGCGCGAATTGCGTTCCGATTTGGAGTTGGAAGCCGCCCGAACTCGGGCGAATGGCCTCTCCACGGAGGCGGCGCGCGTCCGCCTGCCCGTAGGGCCTTAGGCAACTACCACCCTGGTGAAGTGAGGAGGTGCGACAAATGTGGGGCTGGACTCGCTGGGACATACTCATTCAGGACCTCCGTTACGCGCCGCGGAACGCTGCGCAAGAGTCCGGGATTCGCTCTAACCGCAGTTCCCGCCACCGCTGGCACGCTCGGCATTGGAGCCGGCATCCACGCCGTACTCCACGCTGGCGCCGACTCGATTGTGCTGGAGCACTGATCGACGTCATGCGCGGAGCGCGCAAAACTGGTGTAGTCAGTCCTGGGGAGCTGCGCTCAGTTTCCGTGGGCTTCCGACCCCGACCGGTCAAATCCCTCGGTCACGTGGATCTCTGGCGAGAGGCCATTAGTATTCCGGCGGCAAGGTCAGCGACATGACTCCGGCTGCGTCATCGTGAGCCAGTGGCCTGTACACTCGGCACCGAGCACCCACACAGCTGGTTGGGACGGTCGGCTCGCTATGCCAACCTGTTCGACGTCCTGCAGGGTGACGCCGCTGCTCGGCCGCACGTTTCTTCGCGGCGAGGATGGCGTCCAGGGCCACGACACATGTCGCCTGCCATCCTGACTTACGCGCGCTCTGGCAGAGCTTTTTCCACGGCGACCTCGAACGTGATCGGCAAGACCGGCCGGCTCGCCGACGATCCCCGCGAAGTAATTGGAGTCCTGCCCGCCAATTTCCACTTCCCGAATAAAGAATGCGCTCCGGGCATTCCGCTCCAAGCAGTCCGCAGAGCAGCGTCCCGGAGCCGGCTAATTTTGTCGCCCGAAGCCGTCCTCGACCTGAACAAGTCCGCCTGGAATGGCGAATACGGGAACTGGGTCCGCTGTCGCCCGCCTCAAGCCGGGCAGTGGGCATCAAGCAGGCGGGAGGCGCAACTCGTCTCCAGATCGAAGCGCAGGTCGTGCGTGAAATGCCCGTCAACCAGAGGCCGAACGATCCCGATGCGCTGCAGGCATTTCTGCACCGATGCAGGAAGCAGAAGCCGTGGTGAATCGAGAACGGCCAGCTTGTGGCTGCTCATGGCGGCTGTCATCGGGCTGGATGTTAATTGCATGCGTGAATCTGCGAATGCCCAGATTGACGCGCACGCCGCGGCAACGCGACGCGGCTGTGCGAACTCGCTTTGGGCGCTGCCAAGTGGCGGCTGGTGTGGAATTCACTGGCGGAGAATCTGGTATTGGCGGTCGTAGGCGGACGGCGGGCGTATTGCTCTTCGCGGTTGTGGGATTAGATCTCTTTCGACGTCAGTCGCCGGTAGACCTTCCGCGTTTGTCCGAGGTTCATCTCAATCTGACCGTCCTTCTGTTTTCCTTGGGCTCATCCCTATTAGCGGTTCGAGCATTCTGTTCTGTGTTTTGCCCGGGGCGCTGAAGCTGTTGCGCACAGATCCACAACTGTCTCTTCAGCAGTGGGCAGCCGCACGCTTGGGAACAGGCAGGGGCGCCGTCTGCGAGCCCTTCTTGATTTATTTAAAGGTATTCGGTGCACTGTACTGCTGATTACGGGACTCTTCTCGAAGAGCCTGCTGTACCTGACTCCATCAGGAGAAGGGATCTTCGAAACCGAACGCAGCGATCGCGGAAGTCAGTCTGTCGGCCAAGAACTACGGCGTTGACCAGACCTTGCTGGGCGTCGCGGTGATCGATGGTGTCCTACGAATCTGTGTGGGCACTCCGGCGTACAGGCCGCCGGTCTTGTAAGCGCCATGCCGCTGGAAGGAGAATCCTGATCGAAGGACTCCAGCGTGTCGACCTGCCCAGACAGGAAACGCTGATCAATCTGCGATGGTGAGTCCAGGGTACTTTGAGGGCATGCGCGAAAAGCTGATTGCTGACGTTTCTTTGAAGAGCGCGACCGGAATCTGAACAGCATGGTTCTGTCCGAAGGCGCGGCCAAAGCACTCTACCAGGCAGAGAATCCGTTTGACGGAGAAATCAGGGACCCAGGGCAAGAAATTCACAGTGATCGGGGTCGTGGCCGACTCGCGTAATACTTCACTTAAGGCGGCACCTGTGAGGGGATGGCGTATCTGCATTCATAAGAGCCGGCCGCCGTATGCGACCTACTTTATCGCGCGAGGCGGACAGTCCGCTCAAACGCTGGTGTCGAGCATGCGCCAGGCGATTTGGAGTTACGTCCCGGATGTCACCATCGCGCGTATCAAACCGCTGGAAACCCATTTGAACGACTCTGCCGCCGAACGATTTCAAACTCTGTTTTGATGACGTTCGGGATCGCAGCAGCTCTCCTAAGCTTGCGATGCTCGGTGTTCATATGCTTTGAGTTACTCCACCGTCACCCGCAAACAGGAGATCGGAGGGCGCATGGTTCTGGGAGCGACCCGGCGTGAAATCTATTCACTTACTTTGGGGGAGGCGGGAATTCCAGTCTTCATGGATTGCGCGGGCATCTTCGCTGGCATATTGGCCGGCCGCCTCATTCAGAAATTGCTCTATGGAACCCGACAGTCGACCCATCCGTGATCCTGATTGTAATTAAAAGTTTGTTCTTGCCCGCCGCGGTTACCGCCGCATTTCTGCTCGCACGCCGCGCGGCGTCCATCGATCCCATGGAAGCCCTGCGATCCGATTCAAATACTGTACATCCGCTCCCCACGGTCGCGGCTCTGATCGGCGACGCGATCAATCAACATTTCGTAACCGCGTTTCCCGATCTCTACGGGCGCATCGATGCGCCCGTACAGCACCAGATAAAGGGCACACAAACGCGCTAAGCCAGGACCAAAATCGCATACCAACATGTTGCCACCGTCGCCTTTCCGCCGGAGGTCCGTTGGCTTGCAATCGGCCCCGTCATAGTGATACAAACGCCGTGATACAAACGCCATCGGAACCGGTCTTCGCTCTAGAACACGGTGTAGAGGAAAACATGTCAATCCAACGTAGGAACTTTTTGGGATCGCTCGGCGCCGCGGGATTGCTCGGCCTGGCCAGCCCCCGCGAACAGAAGCGCGCAGGAACAGGTGGCTCGCGCCACGCGCGCCATGCCCATCCCGAAGATCAAGGATGTCAGCGTAATTGAATGCCAGCCCGCCGGCGTGCGGCTCACGGTGGTCAAGATCACCACCGACCAGGACGGCCTGTACGGCTACGGCTGCGCCACCTTCACGCAGCGCGCCGACCTGGTCAAGCCCGCGGTGGAGCGGTACCTCAAGCCGTTCCTGATGGGCAAGACCGACGGACCGCATCGAGGACACCTGGCAGTCCTGCTACGACAGCTCGTACTGGAAGAACGGCCCGGTGCTGAACAACGCGATCAGCGGCGTGGATCAGGCGCTTTGGGACATCAAGGGCCGCCAGGCGGGCATGCCGGTTTACCAGCTTGCCGGGCGGCAAATGCCGCGAAGCCGCCGATTGCTTATGGCCACGCCGACGGCGCGAGATTTCCCGAACGTGGTGGAATCAGCGCGAAGAGCTATATGGCGCAGGGATTCCGCCATGTCCGCGTGCAGATCGGCGTTCCCGGCATGGCCGGCTACGGCAGCGGCAGCGCGCGGCGGCGCGCGACGGTGAAAGCCCTGCACGACAAGCCGGTGTTCGAGCCTGCCGCATATGTCCGCCGCGCGCTGAAGATGTTTGAGGTCTGCCGCAAGGAACTGGGCGACGAAGTCGAACTGCTGCACGACGTGCACGAGCGGGTATCTCTCCGAACCAGGCAGTGCAGTTCTGCAAGGACGCCGGAGAAGTTCAAATGTTCTTCATGGAAGATCCGCTCTCGCCGGAGGACATCGCATACTTCCGCCAGATCCGCCAGCAGTGCGCCACACCGATCGCCATGGGCGAGCTCTTCAACAGCCCGCACGAATGGACAGCCGCTGATTGGCGAGCGGCTGATCGATTACATCCGCGTGCCACGTCTCCCAGACCGGCGGCTTCACGCCGGCGCGGAAGATCGCCATCATGGGCGAGATCTACGGCGTGAGGACGGCATGGCACGGCCCGGGCGACGTGTCGCCGATCGGACACATGGCGAACGTGACGCTGGACCTGGTGAGCTATAACTTCGGCGTCCAGGAGTACTCGCCGCTTTCAGCCAGCGTATGCAGGAGATTTTTCCAGGGCTGCCCGGAGATGAAGGATGGCTACCTGTATGCCAGCGAAAAACCCGGTTGGGGCAATCGAGGTCGGATGAGAAGAGCGGCCGCCAAGGCGCCGCTTCACCGACAACCGGCCAACGGGCTCAACGGCGGTTGGGGCGAGATCCGGCGGCATGGATCGGTACGGTCATCAAACAGTGATCGGCTGCCGCGAGTTTCTAGGCGCCTGCGTGCGCTGCGGTCTCCGCGCAGATCGGCCTTTTGCCGGCCCCATAGCCGCGGGCGGCGGCCAGTCATGCAGAAGAAGGTGAAGATCACCGGCGTCAAGTGCATGATCGTCCGCGGCACCTGGGATTGAATCTGATCAAGATTGAAACCGATTCGGGCCTCTACGGCATCGGCGAAGCCTACTGGGGCTGGGGCGTGAAGGACCTGGTCCTCAACAAACTGGCCCCCATCATCGTCGGCGAAGATCCGCTCGAACGTCGACAAGCTGTACACCAAAATGCTCATGCAGAGCGCCGGGTGCGGGCGCGATTGCGCGGCGTCACGGTGACCGCCGCCAGCGGCAATCGAAATCGCTCTGTGGGATCTTTGCGGGCGCATTCTGCAAACCCCGGTGTGCAATCTGTTGGGCGGCCGCTTCCGCGACCGCGTACGCTTCTACCGTACGCTGCAGACCGTCGACAACGTGGAAGATCCTGGCGCGTGGCGCGCGCAGTGCGATGCGGTGCGCGCCGAAAAGTGGGGCTGGACCGCGTTCAAGTTTCAGGGCGATGGCGTGCCCGTGCAGGGCCGATCCCAGGCTTCGCGCGAGCCGGGCCACGACCCCTACGGCCGCGCCTCACGCAATCGGGATTACCGCCGCATCGTGAACGGGAATGGAAACGGTGCGCGAATCGCTGGGGCCGGACGCGGATTTCGCCATCGAGTGCCACTGGCGCTACGACACGCAGGATGTCATCCGTCTCGGCCGCGAACTGGAGCACGTGAAGCCGATGTGGCTCGGAAGATCCGGTGCCGCCCGATAATATCGAAGCCATGGCGCGGGTGCACGCACGCCATCGACGTACCGGTCTGCACCGGCGAGAACCTCTACGGGCGCCAGGGCTTCCGCAAGCTGATCGAGATGCAGGCCTGCTCGGGCGTGCATATCGACGTTCCGGAAATCCGGGCGGCCTGCTGGAGTCGAAGAAGATTTCCGACCACGCGGACCTGTACTACATCTGGACCGCGTGCCACAATCCCGCGAGCCCGGTGGGGACGATTGCGTCCTGCCACGCCGCCGCGGCGATGCGCGATTTCCGGATTCACGAACTGGCGAACTGGGTGGACTGGTGGCCGGACTCTGGTGGTGCGCTGAAGTCGCGTTTTGGGAGAACGGCTAACTTCACGATTCAGGACAAAGCCTCGGTACGGAATCGAACTGGAATCCGGATGTCGCCTAAGGCGCACCTCGCGCCCGGCGAGACCTGTGTGGGCTGAGGCAGCGGTTCCGAAGCCCGAGCATCTTTCGGGCGACTTCACGTGCCGGCTGACAGCGGACTATAACACCCCTAAGTAGATCCATGAGCATCCGGGGCGCGAAGCAGGATTTCAAGCCCGGGCAGAAGGCGAGCTGTTGCGCTCAAGAGGGTTGTCAGCCCTGCCGAGGATCCACCGCGGCCGGCCGCGCTCGTTACCGTACGCGGCGAGCGAGCCAGCGTCTCCCTGCGATTGCGGCAAGTTGTCGTGCGCCGGAGGAGCGTGAAGGTCCTCCGTGTGCTTTTTGGCTGACGACCACGCGATTGCGTCCTTCGAAGGCCTGCGCCACATCCTGAGCCGGACTTTTGAAACAATGTCGGTGCGGTGATGGTCGCGCCCTGCGTGACGATGTGCCCTGACGATGCTCGGCCGGAAATCATCATCACCGCTGTCTCGTTGCCTCCTGCTCAACGGTATCGAGGGCCGCCCGCGAGATCCGAAAGATCAACCGCAGAGGCGAAACTCATCTTCTCACCATGCACGCCGGATCCGGAGCTGTCGCGGTCGCGGCGCTGGATGCGGGCGTGGATCGGCCTATATCCTGGAAAAGCGCCGCTGCGGTCGCCGAGATCCTGGTAGCGATTCGGGAAGTCCTCAACGGGCGTGAGTCTGCGTGTCGCCGTCGATCACCAAGGAAGTGCTGCGAGTCCAGATGGAACGGACCGGCCGGCGAGCGAGGCTCAGACAGGGCTCACGCCGCGCCAGCGGGAGGTACTCCGGCTACTCGCCGAGGGGAAGAGCTCTTAAGGATGGTTGCGGCGGCGCTGAAAATCTCCGTCAAGACGGTGGAATTCCACAAGTATCGGATTATGAATCAGCTGGGTATTCGGACGAACGCTGAGATGACGAAATACGCCGTTAAGGTCGGGGTTACCCACCTTTAGGGGAACTGGTCTAGGAGTACTCCTAGTTCCATTACCTTTTCGCGCCAGTTCAGTATAAGAACACAGCACCTAGTATAAAAGCGCAACATCCTTGGCAGCGAGAGGTGGAATGTTGTCGATGTATCCGGCGAGAGTCCGTAGCTGCGGTACCATGCGAGTGTCGTCTTGCTGGTTAGCGCCCGTAACGAGGGGATCATGACTCTCTACGAGATATTTTTCGTGGCTCGAAGTGGGAATTGCAGGAAGCCTGACGGCAAGCGACGGACGAAAGCGATTCGCCGCAATCACCGCGCCGAAATACCGGTGGTGATCTGCGAAGACGCTTCTGCCCGATGGCGACTGGAAGCTTTTGCTGACAGGGCTAGACAGAGTGGCGGTGCGATCCGAGCTCTGATCGTGTCCTCGCGACTGGCCGATGAGCTGTCTTTGGGCGGAAGTTCTGAATCTCGGCGCTTTTGACCTCCTGCTGGGCGACCCCTTCTGAACCCAGGAAGTTCTTCGGGTGACCGAGAGCGCGTGGTGGGCGCGGAACAGTACGGCGCCGGCGCAGGGCGGTCCGCCGAAGGGGCTCCGGGCGTCGCAGGAAACGCGGGCTACACGGATCGCAGAGACGCTCACTGCGGGCCAGCATATCTAATTTCAACGCGCAGAAAGGATTAGTCGCAATGTCAGCGCCATCGGGAAGACGTGCTTCGAAGGCAAGGGCCCTCGGGGTTCCACCGCAAACGTAGTCGCGGAACCGGCCGCACGGCCGGGGCTGGAACCGTGGCTCGCGGTAACGTCGAGAATCGAGCCGGAGGAGATTGCGCGTCTGGCTTATTCGTACTGGGAGGCACGCGGCTCTCGCAGGGGGCTCGCCGGAAGAGGACTTGGCTGTGGGCGGAGCGCCAACTTCCGGGCTGGCGTGTAGGCAGCGCGGGAGGCAGACATGGCTTTGGCAACGTGGCAGCGAGCGGCACCCGATCGTGGGAGAGATTCCCTACCGAGTGGTCGTTGAATGACTGGAATGAACCGGATGGCGGACGGCAGCAATCGGAGGACGCCCGACCAGAACGCCGGGCGCCAGTCTCATCGGCCGAGTGAGATTGGGCCGGGCAAACGGTGACGCTCTGGTCGCTTGACTAAAGCGGCGGCGCGCGGCAACTTCGCCGGAGCCCACGCCGCCACTCCATTCACTTTCACGGCGCGGCGAAGAAAGCAGTTGCCGCCTTCGGCCACATAGAGCCAGTTCACATCCTTCCCTGCGAACGCGAGTGAGCGATAGGGCCGGGTTCCGCGCGAACTTCAGAATCGCCGCCACGCGGCCGTTGGCTTCGCACATCTGTATGCCAAGGGCGCTGGCGAAGTAGACCTGCCCGATGGAATCCAGCGTTGCACCCTGCACGCCGCTCATCCATCCGGCTCCGGCATCTCCAGGCGATAGAAGGGCTCGCCATTGAGCAGCGAGCCGTCGGCTGCGATCTGAAAGCTCCAACTGAATCGGGACTGCGCATCGGTGACGACCGAGCATCGCCTGATCGGGTGAGAGGGCGACGCCGGACGGGAGCGCGATTCACCTCCGCTATAGACGACGCGCGTTTGGCCGTTCCCGTCGACGTAGCCAACCGTCTTGCGGGTGGCATCGGTGAAGTAGATGGCGCCTTTAGCCGAGATGGCGAGGTCCGTGGCCTCCACGTTTTGCGCCACTACTTTCGTCGCCGCCGGGACCGTAGGACACGATGCGCTGCGCGCCGGTTGCGACGCGTACAGGCGGCCGTCCGGCCCCACGCGAAGCGCCTGGGCGCCGTTGGAGTTTGTCCTTGAATACGGTCACCTTGCGGTCGGGCGTCCGACTTGTAAATGCGATTGGCGGCGGGTCGGCGAAGAATACGTTGCCGTCTTTGTCGCCGGCGGGGCTCGTCACGGAGCGGTAGGTCTCGCCCACCTGCTCCCATGGTCTTATCGGCGGAGACGGTGGAATAGACCTTGCCGCGCGGATCCCATCCGGGCTTGCCGATATCCGGCGGGTTCCTTCGACGACGATCGGGGCTTGGGTATCCGCGCCACAACCAGCGCAGGGCCTCGGGCATGATCGCCGCGCCCTGTTTCATGTTGTGGCCTTCGTCGCCCATCACCAGCTTGACGTCGTAGCCGGCGGACTGGAAGGCCTCGAGCATCACCTGGTTGTTGATCGGCCAGCTTCCGGCATAGAAGGTGCCGTAGGGTTCGGTGGGAACGACGTGGTCGTTCTTGCCGTCCTGCAAGGAAGATGCGGATCGGTTTGGGCTCCGTCTTGCGGATGAGGGCGGGCAGGCCGTCGGCGCCCTTCATGGCGACGAAGGTGCCGATGAAAGCTGAGCACGCGATGAAACTGGTCGGGGCGATTCCAGGCGGCCATGAAGGCGCCGACGGCTCCCGTGCTGACGCCGGAAATCGCGTGATCGTTCGGGATCTTTCGACAGGTTGTATTTCTTGCCGACCTCGGGAATCAGTTCCTCCAACAGGAAGCGCGAGTAGCGGTCGCTCAGTGAGTCGTATTCGAAGACGCGCTCGAAGCGGTTCTGCGCCGTGTCGGAAACGGCGGGCAGAATACCCGGATCGACGAAGATGCCGATCAGGGGCGGCAGGTCACCGCTCGGCGATCAGGTTGTCGAAGACCACCGGGACGCGTGCACGTTGTTGTTGAGCGATCCGCTGCCATCCAGGAAGATCATGAAAGGCGCGGGTTTGGCAGCATTGTATTGGGCCGGAACGTAGATCGCATAGTTGTGCGGCGTGCCGGGATAGAACTTGCCCGGTTCGAGCTTGAGCCTGGTTACGGTTCCCTTGGGGACGCCCGTCGCGCGGCTGGGAATCGGGCCCGAGGGAATAGTCTTGCGCGGGCAGCAGGGCCGCAGCGGAGAGGACAAGCAGGGCGAGCGTCTTCATTCCCGGGAAGTATACCTGAAATGCGCCGGCGGTAGAATAGAGCGATTCCGTGAAAGACGAAATTCTCGCAGCCTACGAACGCATCGCACCGTTGGTGCGCCAGACGCCATTGAGCATTCCGCCGAACTGGGAGCCTTTCTCAAGCTGGAGCACTTGCAGCACACCGGCTCCTTCAAGTTCCGCGGCGCCTCCAATAAGATTGCGCTGCTCACGCGCGGAGCAGGCCGCCGCAGGTGTGGTCGCGGCCAGCAATGGCAATCACGGCCTGGGCGTGGCGGCCGCATCCCAGGCGCGCGGCATTGCGGCGGAGGTATTCGTGACGTCCGCAGTCTCTGCCGCCAAGGCGCGGCGCATTGAGGCGATGGGTGCGCGCATACACTGCGCGGGCGACGATCCGTTGACTGCGGAACTGGCTGCGCGCCGCGCCGCCGATGCATCCGGGCGCGTCTTCATTTCGCCTTACAACGATCTGGATGTGGTGGCCGGACAGGGAACGATCGGAGTCGAACTCCATCGCCAGCTGCCGCAACTCGATGCCGTGTTCGTCGCGGTGGGCGGCGGCGGACTGATCGGCGGTATCGGCGCCTATCTGAAGGCCGTGTCGCCGCAAACCGAAATCGTCGGATGCTGGCCCGGGAACTCGCCGGTGATGCATCAGTGCTTGCAGGCGGGAGGCATCGTCGAGGTCGAAGAACTGCCGACCTTGTCCGGAGAGTACAGCCGGCGGATTGGAGCCGGACTCGGTGACCTTCGACCTCTGCCGGCGCGTGATCGACCGCAGCGTGCTGGTCGAGCGAAGACGAGATCCTGCACGCGATGCGGCTGATTCTGGAAACCGAACATTGGGTGATCGAAGGCGCCGCCGGAGTGGCGGTGGCGGCGTTCCTGCAAGAGGCGTCGCGCTGGCAAGGCAGGAACGCGGCAATCGTGATTTGCGGACGGAACGTGTCATCTGAGGTCTTCCATAAATTATGCTGAAAGCAATTGGCACATTGTTCCTGGCGAGTCTGGCGGCGCCTGCCGCCACTTACCATTTCGGAGCGATCTGGGATGGCGCGAAGGTCTGGAAGGACGCCTGCGTTACCACGGAAGGGGAACGCATTGCCGGACGTCGGTGCGTGCACCGGCCCGCCATCGATCTCACCCGGTGCACGGCGATCCTGGCCTGATCGACGTCCACACCCACATGACGTACGTGCTGGAGAATGCGCGTCGCTCAATCCGCGCGTTCGGCAGCGACCGTGTTCCTGGCGCCAGGAGAACGCGCGCAAGACGCTGGAAACCGGCGTGACCACGGTGCGCGATCTGGGCGCCGCCGACTACGCCGATATCGCCATGCGCGACCTGATTGCGCAAGGGCAGATGCCGGGCCCGCGCATGTTCGTGGCTGGTTACGGGCTGCTGATCACGCGGGCCGCACGCCTTCGCCGAACACCGCCGATGGTGTGGCGGAGGTGTTGCGCGTGGTGCCGCCAGCAGGTGGCGGCCGGAGCGGACGTGATCAAAATGTACGGATCGACCGGGTCGGGCCGCGACGTCACGGGATTCCAGACGTTCACCTTCGAAGAGATGAAGGCTGCTGTGGATGCGGCGCACGCGCTCGGCAAGCGCATCGCCATACATACGTACGGCCCCGATGGCGCGCGCGACGCGGTACGCGCCGGGCGCCGACAGCATCGAGCATGCGACCGGCATGGACGAGGCCACGATCGCCGAGATGGCGCGCCGCAAGACCTTCTACGTACCCACCATCGACCACAACCGCTATTACGTCGACAACTACCGCAAGCTCAACTATCCGCCCTCGGCGGTGGACGATTGCAGGCTACATTGCACGCAACCTGGAGACCGCGCGGCAGGCGTTCCGCGGCGGGGTGCGCTTCGCCATGGGAGCGAGCGCGGTGTACACGATGTTTGGCGAAAACACGCGCGAGCTGGGATGGTTCGTCAAAGCTGGAATGACGCCGGAACAGGCGCTGCGCGCCGCCACGCGCCAACGGAGCGGAATTGCTCGGCATGGAGAAATCGCTGGGCGCGATCCGGCCCGGCTTCATTGCCGATATCGCGGCGGTTGAGGGGCGATCCGCTGGCCGATATCGACGTGGTCATACAGAAGGTCCGCTGGGTGATGAAGGGCGGGGCAGTGGTCGTGGATCGGACGAAATAGTAGTGCGATACTGTTCGTGTGAAACTTCAATGGCTGTGCGCCCTGCTTCTGCGCGTGCTGCGCTCAGCGGTCCATTGCGGGCCGCGGATGCCAAGCCGCTGTTTAACGGCAAGAACCTGGACGGCTGGGAAATCATCGGCGACGGCCAGTGGACCGTGATGTCGGATGGCACGGTGCTCGGCCAGCGGATCACCGACCTGCGCAAGCAGCTCGTTCCCGGCGGACCGCTCTGGCACACCGCAACTATTCAAAGGCTGGGTGGATAACGCAATCGTGGCTCTACACGAAGCGCAACGATTTCGGCGAATTCGACCTGCACCTGGAATATTGGACCAAGACTACGGGCAACAGCGGGGTTTCCATTCGCGATACCTCGCGCGCGAAATACGGCGTGATCACGCCGCCGGATTACACCAAGACGCCTTCGAAGATCGGCTACGAGATCCAGATCAACAACCGCTTTCCGGATCCGCATCCCTCGGGAAGTATTTACGGCTTCATGGACGCCCCTAAGGACTCGCAGCGGGAAGACGATTGGAACGCAATGGACATCATTTCGCGCAACGACAAGATCACGATCAAGCTGAATGGCCGCGTGGTGGCCGAGCATGCCGGCGACCCGCAACGCTCCAAGGTGGGGCCGATCGGGCTGCAGTTGCACGATCAATTCTCGATCATCATGTTCCGCAATGTGCGGATTGTGGAGCTGGGGAAGTAGGCCCATCAGGAGGCATCTTCCTGTTTCAGCATGGCCCCTCCCTCACGGTCAGGGCTCCGATCCGAGCCCGAGCGTCAGCGAGTGGGTTTGAGTTAGGACCGAATCTCGCGGTCTTGGTACTAGCTGTTTTCGAGAAGGGCCAGGAGTTTTCCTGGACGCTTTCCGCCGTGGGGTTGTCGGGCGTGATGACCAGGATGGTGTCGTCACCGGCGATGGTGCCGACCACTTCGGGCCACTCCTCGTTATCCAGCGCGACGGCCACGGAGTTGGCGTGGCCGGGCGAAGTTTTGAGAATCACGTGGTTTTGGGCGCGCAGTACGTCGCGCAGGAACTCGGCGGCGAGCAGGGAGAACTGCGGACCGACATCCTCGGGCGCCATCTCTTTGTAGCCTTCCCGCGTCTTGACGAGGCGCAGGTCGCGGATGTCGCGCGAGAGCGTCACCTGCGTGGCGGCAATGCCCTGACTCTTCAGCTCCTGGGCAAGTTCTTCCTGGGTGGAGATCCCCTTGCTGCGGATCAATTTCAGGATCTGGCCTTGACGGTAACTCTTGGTCATACGATCAACTTTCCGAGTGTTTCCTTGGCGCGTGCGAGCGCGGTGGCGACAGCCTGGTAGCCGGTGCCGCCCGGAATTTCGCGCGACTTCATTCCCTCGGCGGGATTGAGCAGCGCCACGAAATCGGCGGTGAATTCGGGAGCGAAGCGCTGCATCTCTTCGGCGGTCCAATCCGAGGGCTTCTTGCCGGCGTTGCACGCTTTCCAGCACGAAGCGTCCCACGATCTGGTGCGCCTGGTGGAAGGGAGTACCGGCGCGCGCGAGCGCTTCGGCGAGATCGGTGGCGACCACCCAACTCTCCTCCGCGCTGCGGCAGCGGGCCGGGCCGGATTGAGGCGCGTGGAATCGATCACGTTGCGACATCATCAGCAGCGAGTCCGCCACCTGGTCGGCGGCGTCGAAGAGCGGAATCTTGTCCTCCTGCATGTCGCGATTGTAGGTCATGGGCAGGCCCTTCATGGTGACCATAAGGGAGGTGAGACAGCCCACGACGCGGCCGCTCTTTCCGCGGATGAGTTCGAGCGAATCGGGATTCTTCTTCTGCGGCATGAGGCTGGAGCCGCTGGTGACGTCGTCGCCCAGCTCGAGCCAGCCGAACTCCTCGCTGGAATAGAGGATCCAGTCCTCGGCGAGGCGGCTGAGGTGGATCATGGTGACGGTAGCGGCGTAGAGGAAATCGAGGGCGAAATCGCGATCGCCGGAGACGTCCATGCTGTTGCGGGTGATGCCGTCGAAGCCCAGGTCGGCGGCGATGGCCTGACGGTCGAAGGGAAAGCCGCTGCCGGCGAGGGCGCCGGAGCCGAGCGGGAGCATGTTGGCGCGGCGGCGCGCATCTTCGAAGCGCTCCCAATCGCGAGGAACATCTCGAAGTAGGAGAGCAGGTAGTGCGGCCAGAGCACGGCCTGGGCGCGGCGCATGTGGGTATATCCGGGGATGATGGCGCCGGAGTACATCTGCGGCGAGTCCGAGCAGGTGGCCCATGACGGAGCAGAGCAGCGCCTGCAGGTCGGCGCACTCTTCGCGCAGCCACATGCGGGTATCGAGCGAGACCTGCTCGTTGCGGCTGCGGCCGGTGTGGATCTTGTCGGCGACGTTGCCGGCGCGCTCCTTCAGTTTGCGGATGACCAGCGTGTGGACGTCCTCATCGGTGGCGCCCTGGTAGAAGCCCGGCGTGCCGGCTTCGGCGCGGATCTGGTCGAAGGCGTCGACGATTTGGGCGCGCTCTTCGGCGGTGAGGATGCCGACGCGCTCCAGAGCGCGCGCGCGAAGGCCTGCGAGCCGCGGATATCGCAATCGATCAAGCGCCGGTCGAAATGCAGCGAGTTGCCGAAGCGCTCGAAGACCTCGCCGGGTCCGGTTTCAAAGCGTCCGCCCCAGAGTTTCATTGCGACCTGCCGGCGAGCGTGATTGCAGAGGTATCCGGCCCGCCCCGGTCAGCGAGCGCTACTTTCTTCGGTTTGGTCATGAGAATGTCTCTAGTTTAAGTCAGAGGCTGACTAAGTCAGCATCATCAGCAGCAGAGCTTTTGGGCGTGCAGCCGGTTTTCCGCCTGGTCGAATACTACCGAGCGGGGTGTTCCATGACGGAATCGGTTACCTCTTCGTCGCGCTTGGCGGGCAGGCAGTGCATGAAGATGGCGTCGGGGCGCGCCTGAGAGAAGAGCGCGTCGTTCACCTGGTAGTCGCGGAAGGCGCGCTTGCGTTCGAAGGCTTCCTGCTCCTGTCCCATGCTGGCCCAGACGTCGGTATAGACCGCATGGGCGCCTTCGACGGCGGCCTCGGTGTCGTGCGTAATCAGCAGGCTGGCGCCCGTCACTCGCGGCGAGCCCTTCGGCCTGGGTGACAATCTCCGGATCGGGCAGGTATCCCTCGGGGCAGCCGAGGGCGAAATCCATGCCGAGGCGCAAGCCGGTCAACATGAGGGACTGGGCGACGTTGTTGCCGTCGCCGATAAAGGTAAGTTTGAGCCCGCTGAGCAGCGACACGCCGAAGTGTTCGCGGATGGTCTGTACGTCGGCGAGCGCCTGGCAGGGATGGTAGAGGTCGCTGAGGGCGTTGATGACGGGCACGCGCGCCCATTGGGCGAGGCCATCGACGGTGCTTGGAGGAAGACGCGTGCGACGAGGCCATTGACCCAGCGGTCGAGGTTGCGGGCGACATCCTTGAGCGGCTCGCGGATGCCGATGGGGCCTTCAAGGAAGACCGATCCGCCACCCATCTGCTTCATGGCAAGTTCGAAGGTGAGCTTGGTGCGGAGCGACGGCTTTTCGAACAGCATGCCGAGGTTCTTGCCCTCGAGGGCGTGAGCGTAGTCGAGGGGGGACGCTTTCACTTCGGCGGCGAGATCGAGGAGGTAGAGGAGTTCGTCGTCCGTGAGGTCGAGATCCTTGAGGAAGTCGGGGGCGGCGGTTTTCAGGATTTGGCTCGGAGCAAACATGGTGGCCACGGAGAACGCCTCGATTGAATGTTTATTCACCTAGATGAATAATCACACATTCTGGACGTGAGGGGTCAAGCTCATGGCGCGGTGGCGAAGACTACGTTCAGGTAAAACGTGTACTGCGTGCCGGACGGCGGACGGGCAGATGGATATCCGAGCAGAAGGCTGCTGAAATCGCCGTTGCGAGACGCGCCTATCGTACGCGTAAACGCCGCCCGCATCGCTGATCGGCCCGAACAGCCCCCAATTTGACTCCCGCCGCCGCCGCCAGCGACTCGGCCAGTCTTGCGGGACTCGTCCATCAGTTGCGGCAACACCATCTGACGCATGGCATCCACCTTGGCCTGGCTTGCGTTGAATGCAACCGAGTATTGAAGGTTCTGGAGCGGCGTCGGCAAGTGAGTGCGCAAGGCTTCAAGTCTGTTGGCTGTATCGATGGCCGAACCTGCGGCAATGGTGACCGTTGCGGAGTAGAGCATTTGCGCGGGGCTGGGCGGGTACCGAGGAGTCCTGGCCCAAACCGATAGCGACGACGGTCGGGTTGGGCAGTCCGGCATCTTGCAGGGCCTGCTTGACCTGCTGCGGAGGTCGAATCCAGGCTGCCGGCCGCAATATGGTGAATGCCGCTTCGTCCGCGGGAATCGTGACCGTGCGGCTGACCGGAGCGTTGATGCCGTCGAGCAGTCTGCGCGATGGCGAGCGCAAGAAAGCACAGTGAACAGAACAACGCGACGCGTATCTCATCGGATGCCTTTCACTGCACCACGCTGAAAGAGACGTTGGCGTTGAAGATGTACTGCGTTCCCGTTCCGCTGCGTGGAAGAACTGAACGTGCCTCCGAAGTTCGACGTGCCGATCCAACTCCCCGAGTAGCCGCTGGCGTAGGACGATTCGTTCACGCCCTTCACGCCGCCCAACTTCAGGCCGGCGGCGGCAGCCAGCGTCTGGGCCTTCTTCTGGGCGTCGGCGAAGAGTTGCGGCAGCGAGCGTCTGGCGCATGGCATCCACCGTGGCCTGGCTGGCGTTCAGGGAGGCGGAGTACTGCAGGCTCTTGAGCAGGTCGGGTGGAGTGGCGCGCAGGGTCTCCATGATTTTAGTGGCGTCCTTGAACCCTGCGGCCGGAACGCTGAATGTGAATTGATAGAGGATCTGAGTTTGGACGGTGGGTGGATTGGTGGAATATCCGTAGCTTCTGGCCGAGCGACGTGCCGTAGAGCGAGAGATTGGAAATCCCGGCGTCGCGGAAGATCTGGACGATCTGCTGCTGCGTGGTAGTCGAGTCCTGCGCCGGCGACGATGGAAAAATCGGCCTGGTCGGCAGTCAACGTGACCGTGCGTGTGACCGAAGTGGTTATACCCTCGTTGAATTGGGCGAAAGCGGTGAAGACAAGAAGCAAAAACAGAGCGGTGAGTCTCATATTCCTCGATTGTGCCACGAATGTTGTTGATGCGGGGCTAGTCTTCCGTTTCAGGTTTGGGTTTGCCTTCGGAAAGCTGCAGGGTGGAGCTTCCGCTCGCCGGCCCCAGCAGACCGGTCTTCAGATAGAGCAGGAGCTTATCGCGGGTGTCGGTGATGTCGAGGTGGCGCATGGTGAGCTGGCCGATGCGGTCCTGCGGCGAGAACGTCGATTCGCCTTTCTCCATGGTGAGCCGCTCGGGCTTGTAGGTGAGGTTGGGGCTGGTGGTGTCGAGAATCGAGTAGTCGTTGCCGCGGCGGAGTTCCACGGTCACTTCACCGGTGACCGCGCGCGCAATCCACCGCTGGGCGGTCTCACGGAGCATCATGGACTGCGAATCGAACCAGCGTCCCTGATAGAGCAGGCGGCCGAGCCGCAAGCCGTTGATGCGGTACTGCTCGATGGTGTCTTCGTTGTGTATGCCGGTCACCAGGCGCTCGTAGCCGATGAAGAGCAGCGCCAGGCCGGGAGCTTCGTAAATGCCGCGGCTCTTGGCTTCGATGATGCGGTTCTCGATCTGGTCGGACATGCCGAGTCCGTGGCGGCCGCCGATGGCATTGGCCTCCAGCACGAGTTTCACCGGGTCGTCGTAGGTCACGCCGTTGAGCGCCACCGGCTGGCCCTCTTCGAAGCGGATCGTGACGGTTTCCGGCTTGATCGCGACGTCTTCGCGCCAGAACGGCACGCCCATGATCGGCTCGACAATCTTGACGCCCTTGTCGAGATGTTCGAGATCCTTGGCCTCGTGAGTCGCGCCCCAGATATTGGAGTCGGTGGAGTAGGCCTTCTCCACGCTCATCTTATAAGTGAGGCCGTGGCTGAGCATGTACTCGGACATTTCCTTGCGTCCGCCGAGCTCGTCGATGAACGTCTGGTCGAGCCACGGCTTGTAGATGCGCAGCGCGGGATTGGCCAGCAGGCCGTAGCGGTAGAAGCGCTCGATGTCGTTGCCTTTGAAAGTGCTGCCGTCGCCCCAGATGTGGACGTCGTCTTCTTTCATGGCGATCACGAGCATGGTGCCCGTGACGGCGCGGCCGATCGGCGTCGTGTTGAAGTAGTGCACGCCGGCTGTCGAGATGTGGAAGGCGCCCGACTGCAGGGCGGCGATCCCTTCCGCAACCAGTTGTTTGCGGCAATCGATGAGCCGCGCGTGTTCGGCGCCGTATTGCAGGGCGCGGCGCGGGATTTCGTCGTAATCGGGCTCGTCGGGCTGGCCGAGGTTCGCCGTGTAGGAATAGGGAACGGCTCCCTTGGCGCGCATCCAATGGATGGCGGCGCTGGTATCGAGGCCGCCGGAGAAGGCGAGGCCGACTCTTTCGCCCGTAGGCAGGTTCTGAAGAATATTTCCCATGTGCAGTATTCGGAGTAGGATTTCCTGGACCGCGCGCGGCGGACCAACGTTTAGGATAGCGCTGGATCTGGAATAGCGCTCAGCGGGGCGGCGGCGCTTTGGAGGACGGCGCCGGTTTGCCGTCGATGGTCTGCGGTTCCATCAGTTCGACCCGCGTCCCGTCGGGGTCGAACAGGTTGCATTGGCGCTTGCGGTTTATGCCGGTCTTGATTTCCAAGGTGCGCTTTGTAGTCTTTGCGCGCCGGACGGGCTTCCAGTGAAGCTACCGCCTTGTCCATGTCCGGCACGAAGAGGCAGAGTGTGGTGCTGCGTGCCGCGCTTGTCGGGGGCCGGGATGTCGTCATATAGCATGAATTCCACGTAGTCTGTGCCATCCGGCGTGGCGGCATTCACCCAGCTCAGGATCTTCTCGTCACCGCAGCAATACGTAACTGAACGAAGTACAA
>ERZ1370068.4821-contig-3876_pt1 | contig 57688 bp, 63 predicted proteins | sample MGYA00561227_ERZ1370068 | MGnify/ENA primary metagenome ERZ1370068 (study PRJEB38410, sample SAMEA6850437) | metagenome | study: Metagenomic assessment of the ecological functions of the soil: analysis of the soil microbiota associated with the... | reverse complement strand
TAAGCCGCTGCGTTCAGTTACGTATTGCTCGGCCCGGGCCACCAGCCACGCCATCACCAGCCACGACAAGCGGCGGCACAAGCCTGCAGGTCGTCTCGGCACGCAAGCTCAGCTCCGCGGCTTCAGCCGGTCGCGCAACGGCGCCGCCATCTACTGCGCGCGCTCGTCAAGGCCAGGAGTCGCCGACCGCTTCAATCCACCGAGTCGCGGCGCGGGATGCGGGAGCGTCCACCGCGGACTCTCTGATCGAGATCGCGCCGCTCGACCGTCGTCAACAGCGTCCGCGCGTGGTCGCTCCCGCTGCGTCGGCCAGACGCCGCCGGCGGCGCGACGGCGCCGGCGCATCGCACCGGGCGCCGCCACGCACCGAGAGGCGCGCGGCGAGCGCACCGACACGACGAGGCCCGCGACCAGACGACAGCTTCGCGACCGCGCCACCCCATGCGGCGAAAGCCGGTAGCCGGACCGAGGGCCGTCGCGGGCTCCGGCACGGCGTGGTGGCCTCTGCCGATCCCGCGCGGCCTGGTGATCCCAGAACTGGCGGGGACGGTTCGGGAACGTCACCGAGTCTAGCACCTCAGCGCGCCGTCCCGGCGAGCGCAGCCGCGTCGGCGCGGCACCGCGGGCACTCGTCGAGATGCGCCCCGGCGATCGAGGCCGAGTGCAGTGCGCCGTCCAGCGCGTCGATGCCTTCGGCCGGGCTCAGGTGAGGCGATCGCATCACCCCGAGGATGCGCCGCGGGTTTCGGGCGCGTGAAACCGGGTTCGCCTTCACCGAGCCCGCAGAGTTACCGAGCAAGTCGGCGATCTGCTGGTGCGGCGGGTCTGTGGTGTCCGCAGAATCACCGTGGCGCGCTGCTTGTCGAGATGCAGGCCAGGATCTGCGCGGCGCACGCGCGCCGGCTCGCACTCCGGCGCGCAGGACGCGCTCAACCGACGCGCCTTCGTTCTGCGTGGTCGACGAGGCCAGGCCATCGGCGTCCCGCGTCGGCGGCACTTTTCACGGCGAGGCGGTTTCAGGCGGCGATGTTGACGGCGATGCCGATAGAGGCCACGTGCCGACGAGGCGACTCTGCGCTTGAACCCGCGAGGCCGCGCGCCAGGCTGCAGAAGGAAAGCATCCTGCGCCACGTAGCCGCTGGCATCGGCGTGATGCGCCGAGCGAACCGGTAAGCGAGACTTGATTAGACCGCTCCGCTGGTGCCGTCGCACTGAGCAGGTCGAAGGCGTCGCGCGTCATGCCTGCCCCGGCACGCCGCGCCACCGGCGCCCCATCGTCCCAGAAGCCGTCGAGCGGAGCGGCCCACGTCAGGGCGGCCTGACAGGTGGGCGAGATACCACCCTCACCCGCCGCTCCGGCACGTCGCCGGCCGGATCCCAGCCCCCGATCACGCCCGTCCCGAACAGTCAAGCGCCTCCGTTCCGGACGCGAGCCCGCTCAGCGGCTCACGCCCTTGGCCTGACGATGGAGCCGCACGCCACGTCAAAGGTTGAAAGCCAGCCTACCGCCACCAGGGCCCCGGTCCACGTCCGGCCGCGCCCGCGATGCCAGTCACGTCGTGCGCCGGAAGCGGGCAGCCGCCAGAGCGCGCGCGACTAAGCCGTCGGCGCTAGGTCAGGACATCCACCTCGGCATCGGCATCGGCCCACGGCACGCAGGTATGCCGCTGAGGCGGCCCGCCGCAGGAAGGCTATCGCCCCGCGCCCGTGCTGTCGGCGGCCGCGCACCTCGAAGGCGGGCGTCCGGATCTCGCGAAGCCCTGGCGAGATCCGCCCAGGCTGCCGGCGGTCGCTGAGCGTCACTGCACGCGACCGCGGGCCCCACTCCCGCGCCATCGCCGCGAGCGCCGTTCCCCGGTGTCGTGGTGCCCGGTGAGACTTCTCGAGGGAGTCCTTCCGGACATTGCCAGCCCGATGATCGCCGATGTCGCTTTGCCTTGCAGGGCGGGCGCGCCTGGGCAGCACGGCCTCGAGCGTCGATCTGCCGTGAGCGCGCCGTTCTGATCGCGCGATGCAGGCGAGCTTCACCGGTGGCTGGCCGGAATGTCCTCGCAATCCACGTGCAGCGCGCTGAGCGGCCGCCGGACGATCTGTCTCCAGTCGTCGCGCTGGGACCCTGGACTGGCGCGAGCTTCCGGATCGCCGGTCCCACATGACCAGGCCACACGATCGACCGGTGCGCGAATCCACCGGCACCATCGCGAACCGCGTCGGCGAGATCCACCTGCCGCGTGGCGCTTCGGCGATCCACGTCTTCGCTTTGGTCAGGCTCGCCGAGTCCCGAAAAGCCTGCCGATCGTCGCATCGCGCGGATCGGCGATCCGACGTATCAGGCGCGCGCCAGCTGCTCCAACGCGCAGCAGGCAGACCGCATCAGCGGAGAGGCGACCTGTCCGCCGAGCGGCCATGGTAGCTTCTCGTGATGTCGCGGGTCGCTTCGTTGTTGCTACCACTGTGCGAGGAAGCTGTTGGGGACCCGGCGAGCGGGTCCAGCTTGCTGTTCTGGCCCCAGCCACAGCGGCACGACGTCGAAGGCGCGCGCGCCGTGGGAGCAGCAACGCGAAAACGAGGTCTACACGGGCGGTCATCCTAGCACCGGTGGGGATTGAGCCTTTGCCAACGCATCGAGGCACAACCGAATAGCGGGCCAAGCGCGAAGGCCATTAACGCCTTGGAAAGTCGCCTGGCGGCCAGCGCGCCGCCTCCGGATGTCCACCGCCCGGTCCGCCGCCAGCCTGGGCTCAGCCGGGAAGCGATCTTCCGACACAAGGGACGCTAACGCGCCTATTTCCTACCGTTGGCATAAGCAAAGCCCTCCGAAACAACGAGCAGAAGAGGAACTCTCGAAGAAGTTGCCCCCAGGGTATTACCGCAGCATCGCGTGTACCGTTAAAAACGGAAAACGTAGCGAAGCATCCGAAATTATGGCCGTCGATGTCTCCGCGTCGGCGGGTTTGGGAAAGGCTCTGCCCGCACCGGTTGACCTTCGCCTTTTATTTGTGATATGCGGCGCTGATGCGCTCACCAGCGCCAGCAGAGATCCTGTGATTTCACCTCCCTAGAAGGTTAATCCAGCGTCACGGCTACGCGCACCCAGCTGTGAAATGTTGCGGCGGTTTCGCTCTCTCTCTACTCTCGCCACGGTCTGGCACCGCCACACGATCTTCAGAAGGTTTCTCAAGCGGGCGTGGAGATGCAGCCGCTCGTTAGACTCGTGCCCACCTGATCCCGGCAGCGGTCGCGCGGCGAGCTTCCGTATGCTCAGCTGCGATCACCCTAACGCCAGCGGGCGACTTGCCCGATCCTGGAGGGGCGATCTGTTGGCGGCAGAGCAATCGCGGTGCCCGGTTCCCGGTGGGGCGGGCGGGACCGTCTGCCTCCGCGGATGCGCGCGCGCAACTCGATAGGCAGCGCAATGGGATATGAGATCCCGCGACGGCGGCGCGACTAATGTAAGCTCGTCCTGAGGATCAACGAAACCAGCGAAAAACGCGGCGAATGGTCGTGTGCCGCCTGCTTAGCGGTCACGACGCGACGCTGAAGAAGTTCTACCGCGAACGAAAGGCGTGCGCGCCTGCAACCCGCCAGCCCACGATGCCAGCCACCGATCGCGGTCTGGCCGTTACCGCGATCAGATCGCTGAGGCGTCGTCGTCGGCGGCATCATGCTCATACGATATGTTGCACCGTGCCTGTGTGCTGGAGTGCTGATCTCAGTGCCGGTGCTGAGTGTGCCTGTGATTGCTGCTGCCTTCTAGGTCAGGTTATGCTGACCCTTTAGCTGCAGTGCCTGATGCAGGGAGGAGGTGCTCTGGCTTCACGCACGCTCATTACTGCCGGCACCCACCACCACCCAACCAGCACGCCTCAGCTGGGTGAAGCACTTGGCACCAGGCACCGCACCAGGCACTCGGCACCTACGCTAGCACGGGAACCGTTCTACACTGGCGAGATGGCCGAACTGGAAGCAGATCAACTTACACCATCGTGTGCTGCCCCGACGATGGTGGGCGTGGCGAACGGGTATCGGCCGCGAACTTCTGCGCTGATTTCATGCACGACGCCACGATTCTGAGCTGCACGCCGCCGGTCTGCGACAGTGCTTCCGGCTCCGAGGAGAGAGGATTCGATCGCTGAACCCTGCCGTCGCCGGGCGCCTGTACTCAGGGTGGTCGCCGCGCCCGTGCGCGAGTGGTCGTGCCGTTCCAGGTGCTGCCGAACCTGGAATTCGCCGCGCTGCAGGAACAGCTCCGCAACGTCGGCGGCGCACGCCCAATCGCCCGGCCCGTCCGCTGAGGCGGCGCGTTGGCCGACCCTCGCGCCCGCCCGCGAGACACTTCACGCGAGATCCTCGATCGGCTCTGAGTCCCAGCACCCCGGCGCCGACCACCTGGGCTTTGCACTACCGCACGGCCTCGGGTTGCTGATCGCCACGATCCTGTCGGCGCGCCGAGTCCACACGCCGACGCGCGTGAAACATCGTCACGCCCACGCTGTTCGCGAATGCCCCGGACGCGCGCTGCGCGGTACGGCGCCGACCAGGCCGAGGTCGAGCCTGCTGATCGTGTCGACCGGCAACTAACCGCAGCAAGGCGCGATCGGATTACCGGCGCCGCGCGCGCGCTCGTCGAGACACGACGGCGAGAACCGGCGTCGATGGACGCGCTCGTCGAGGTTGCCCTGGCGTCAGGCGGGCGCAAGACGGCCAACGGCGCTGGCCCTGCGCGCCCTTGGCGTGCCGGGCCTGCCCGTACGATCGCCGCCTGCACGCGCGCGTCGCCAACCGCCTGGGCATCGCGGCCGTCGGACGAGCCCGAGACCGTCGAAGAAGAAACAGCCGGCCGCCGCCCTTTATTAGCCAAAGGCGCCGCTGGCGGACTCTACCGCCGCATCAGCCACGATGATCCTGCACGGCCGCCGCGTGTGTCCGACCGACGCCGATGTGCGACCGCCGCTGCGCGGCGCCGGGACCTGTGCCGCTTACTTTCAAGATCGCTCTCCGGCCGGGGCTCGAGGCTTAAAGCGGGAGCCGTTCGCGCCAGCTTCGAAAGCCGGCGAGCGCCGTCGCCGACACGGCGTCCACGACGATGACCTGGCGCTGCCTCTCAGTGTCCCGGTGCGCGAGGCCATGCGCGCCATCCCCCGGCAGTTCTACGACGCTCAAAGGAAGAACGTCCGTCAGGATCGTCGGCAGAGGAGGACTCCCCCGCGCCAGCTGCTCGCTTTCGAGATGGGCCACGAGCCGGGCGAATGGGAACGCTTTGCATGGCCTCCCCCACGGGACGCCCCTCACCGAGCGAAGGCCGGGGCCGCCGACGGCAACGCTGCCTCGATCTGCATCGCGATCACCACCAGCCAGCGCAAGCTCCGTGGCGAGGGCGGGTCTGCGAGGACGAAAGACGGAGTTGTTCTGAGGAAGTGCCTCACGCTGATTCGCTGAAGCGGTCCACTACATTCGGCTCTGACGTCGGAGGGAAGAAGGCTCTCTCGACGAAGGCCGAGGAGAGATCACTCGCGTGGACAACAAGCTCCGAGCGAGTCCGACGATGAGCCGGGGCGCCGGGATCGCACCACGTGGCACGCTGCGAAGCGGTGATCGGCCAGCACTTCCTGAGCCTGCCGTGCGCTAATAGGCGCAAAGGTGTGGTGGATGCCATCCTCGCGCCCTCGCCCGACGACACGTTCCTCCAGCAAAGTCGGCCCCGGGCCGCGGCGCTCAAATCACCCTGGCCCCCTGGCCGCCTGCGGCAACGCGCGTGGTGGCCATCGAGCTCGATCGCGATCGCAGCTGGCGGCCTCTGCGCGCCGGCGGAGCGAAGCCGGGGGACTGCACGCGCTGGTCCCAGGGGGATTTCACTCATCTCGTACCCTGGACTTCGCTCGCGCTGCCTGCACGGGGACCCGCATCGCCGGCAACCTGCCTGCCTGCGATCCTCGACGCCGATCCTGTCGCGAAAGCGCGCGATTCGATCTCACGCCGGCCCGCGCCGGCTTTCGCGATCGACGGCCCCGCTGATGCTTCAGAAGGAAGTGGCTTCACCGCGTGGCCGCCGGCGGACCGGGCGGCGGGACGACTACGGCCCCCCTGCTGGCGATCCTCGTCTTCGCGCTGGTCGCATACCCGGGTGACGCGACGACTGCGTCCTCCTGCCGAGGCGCGTTCAGGCTAGCGCCGGAGGTCAGGTCCGCCGTGGTTCACCCTCGGTTCCTGCGCATCCGACGGCTGAGGAGTCCCTTCTGACGTTGCTGCCGCTGGTCTGCGGCATCTCACACGCTCCGGCGCAAGATGCTCTCGAACGCCACTCCAGCCCGTGCGGCCACGTCGGGATGGACCGCGGGCGCGCTGCTCGACGGCTACCGGCCTGGAGTCGGACGCGTCGCCCCGAAACGCTCACGATCGAGGAGCTGCTCGATCTGGCGCGCCGGTTCTCGGCGCCCCCGACGGCGCTGCCGGCCAATCTGAACGTCCCGCGTGCCTCCAACTTCTGTGCTGCCTAGTTTCCGGCGGTTCTTCCTTCCGTTGAGGACTCGATCAGGCTGTCCCAGCGGCCTGCGCGTACCGAGATGCGCGGACGCCCGTCCAGCGCAATTCGGTCTCCCGATAGCGCGGTGTCGGCTGTCGCGCACGAGCGCGGCCGGGAGTCGTGTCGTTGCGGCTGGTGCTGTCACCGGCCGGCTGGGAACCCGGATGCCTGGGATCAGAGGAGCGCGGTCGGAGGTCGTCGCCGCCTCGGCGGGGCTCGGCGAGTTCGGCATGAACATGATGGCCGTCTCCTGCGGGGAGACCACCATCGTCGATCGACGCCAGGCGTGATGTTTCCCGGCCCCGACCTGCCTGGGCGTGGACCTCATCGTGCCCGACCTGACGCACTTCGCAGGCCACGCCGCGTGTCGGCGCTCGTGCTGACGCACGGACACGAGGACCACATCGGCGGCGTGCCTACGTGTGGCCGCTGCTCGACGGGCCTGTGCAGGCACGCCGCTGACGCTCGGCGCTGGTCGAGCCCAAGCTCGAAGAGCACCAGATCGATCCCGGCGATCGCCTCGGCCCGTCAGCCGCCGGCGACTCGCGTCGTCAGTCGGACCGATCACGGTGCGAGTTCCTGCGCGTCACGCACAGCATTCCCGACTGCGTGGCGGCTGGCGCTGCACACGCCCGCCGGCACGCTGATTCACACCGGCGACTTCAAGGTCGATCAGACGCCGCTCGACGGCCAGCACTTCGACCTGCACCGGTTCGCCGACGCTCGGGTCGAGGGCGTGCTGGCGCTGTTCGCCGACAGCACGAACATCGACCGGCCCGGCTTCACCGGATCCGAGCTCGACGTCATCGGCGCGTTCGAGGAGATCTTCACGTCCGCGACGGGCATGCTGGTCGTCGCGACGTTCTCGTCGAGCCTGCTACCGCATGCAGGTGCTCGTGCGGCTGGCCGCGCGGTTCGGCCGCAAGGTCGCCTTCGTCGGCCGCGGCATGATGCAGAACGTCGGAGATCGCGCAGCGCCTGGGACACCTCGCGCGTGCCCGAGCGGCGTCGCAGATTCGCGACAGCGAGGTCCCGAATCACGCGCCGCAGCGACGTGCTCTGTGCATCGTCACCGGATCGCAGGGCGAGCCGCGATCGGCGCTGCTCGCGCATCGCCGATCGACGACCACCGCTACGTGAAGCTCGGCCCCGGCGACACGGTGGTGCTGTCCGCGCGCGCGATCCCGGGCAACGAGAAGGCGATCGGCCGCGTCATCAACCACATCGCCCGCCGCGGCGCCGAGATCATCACCGAGGCCATGCAAGCACGTGCACGTGTCGGGCCACGGCAGCGAGGAGGAGCTCAAGCTGGTGCTGTGCTCGCTCGTGCGCCCGCGGTACTTCGTGCCGGTGCACGGCGAGTACCGCCACCTGGCGCAGCACAGCGCGATCGCCGAGCGCGTCATCGCCGGACTCGAGGCGCGCCGGTCGACGTCGTGCTGGCCGAGAACGGCGACATCCTGCGCTTCGACGCCGACGGCGCCCGCAGTCGTCGGCAAGGCGCCGACCGGCCGCGTGCTCATCGACGACACGCGCGTCGGCGAAGTCGCCGACGAAGTGCTGCGCGACCGCCGCCACCTCGCCGACGACGGCATCGTCCTGCCGGTGGTCGCGCTGCGGACAGCAGAACGGCGAGCTCGCGGGCGCGCCCGAGATCGTCACGCGCGGCGTGGTGACGCGAGGCGACGAGCAGCGACGCTCTCGGCGTCGACGCGTGCGGCTGCTGACGCGACGTCATCGGCGCATTGCGCGTGGAGGAGCGCACCGACCCCGGGCCTGTTGCGAGAAGCCATCCGCGTCGAGCTGCGACGCTTTTTCAGAACGACGGTCAGGCCGCCGCCCGCTGGTGCTGCCGGTCGTCATGGAAATCTGGAGACATTGACCGTGGAGCGACTTCGACGCTTGTCACGCACGGACCAGCGAGTTCGCCGGCGTCGCCCTCTTCGCGCACTGCGCTCATCTGGCTCATCGCGCTCGTCGACCTACGAGCCGACCGACCCGGTCTGGTTCTTCACCGCAGGCGACGCGCATCCGCCGGCGAACTTCGTCGGGCTGGTCGGCGCGTTCGTCGCCGAGGCTGTCGTTCCAGCTGCTCGGCTACAGCCTCGTTCCTCGTCCCGGCGATCTCGGCGTGCCGGGTGGAACTTCTTCTGGTGCCGGACGGTCGGACGCCGGCCTACACCAGAGTCCGTGCGGCGCCACGCTGTTCGTCGGCTGCCTGGCGGCGCCTGTTCAGCCTCGTCGCTCGGCAGCGCCGAGCGTGGCCGGCGAGACCGTTCCGCGCCGGCGGCTACGATCGGGCGAGTGGCATCGGCGAGCGCGCTCGCAGCGCCTACCTCAATCGGCCCGGCTCGATCATCGTGATGCTCACGCTCGCTGGTGCTCGGTCATCATCACGACCACGCAGTTCTCGTTCGGCGATCGGCTGTTCGCCGCGTCTGTCCGAGGCCGGTCGCGCGACGCGGCTCGCGGCTCGGCGCCGCTGGCCGCAGCTGGCGCGAGGAGCGCCGGCGCGAAGGCGCAGCGCCGCGAGGTCATCGCCAAGCACACCAAGAAGCAGGGCGCGGACTCGGCGTCGGCCGAGGCCGCGCAGGTGGCGCATCGGCGGCGCGAGTCCGCACGCGCCAAGGCGAAGGCCGAGAGACGCTCGCGCCGGCCGAGATCGATGACGACGACGACGTCGACCTGCCGCGGCGACGCCGCGCACGCGGCCGTCCGAGATCGCCGGCCATCGCGCCGCGCGAAGCCGAGGTCGCGCCGCGCGCGTCGTTGCCGCTGGCGCGACCGCGGACGCCGCCGCGCGCACGCCGGTCGAGCGCCGCATGAGCGGCTACACGCTGCCGCCGCTGTACGCTGCTCGATGCGCCCGAAGGTCGAGCGGAAGATCGACGAGCGCGAGCTGATGGACGGCGCGCGGCTGCTCGAAGAGAAGTGCCGCGAGTTCTCGGTCGAAGGGCACGGTCGTGCAGATCCATCCGGGCCCGGTCGTCACGACCTTCGAGTTCAAGCCCGACGCCGGCGTGAAGCTACAGCAAGATCACCGGCCTCGCCGACGACCTGTGCCTGGCGATGCAGGCCGAGTCGGTGCTCATCGACCGCATCCCCGGCAAGTCCACCGTCGGCATCCAGATTCCGAACCACGATCCGCGAGCAGATCTCGCTGCGCGAGCTGCTCGAATCGGACGTCTACCGGCGCTCGACGTCGAAGCTGACGCTGGCGCTCGGCAAGACGATCCACGGCGAGCCGTACGTCGCCGACCTGGCGACGATGCCGCACCTGCTCATCGCCGGCTCGACCGGCACCGGCAAGTCGGTCGGCCTCAACGCGATGCTGACCAGCATCCTCTACCGCGCGACGCCCGACGACGTGCGGCTGATCATGATCGACCCGAAGCGGCTCGAGCTCGGGATATGCGAGGACATCCCGCACCTGCTGACGCCGGTCGTCGTCGATCCGAAGCAGGCCGCGCAACGCGCTGCGCTGGGCCGTGCGCGAGATGGAAGAGCGCTACAAGACGCTCGCGGCCGAGGGCGTGCGCAACATCGACCAGTACAACCGCAACATCCGGCAGCCATGCTCGAGAGGCAGCGACGCCGACGCGACGGCGAGCGCGCCGAAGCCGCTGCCGTTCATCGTCGTCGTCATCGACGAGCTGGCCGACCTGATGATGGTGGCCGGCAACGAGGTCGAGGAATCGATCTGCCGGCTCGCGCAGATGGCGCGCGCCGTCGGCATCCACCTGATCCTGGCGACGCAGCGGCCGTCGGTGGACGTCATCACCGGCCTGATCAAGGCGAACCTGCCGGCGCGCATCTCGTTCCGCGTGTCGTCGAAGATCGACTCGCGGACGATTCTCGACGGCAACGGCGCCGAGCAGCTGCTCGGCAAGGGCGACATGCTGTTCCTGCCGCCGGCCTCGTCGCGCTGCATCCGGCTGCACGGGCCGTACATCTCCGAACAGGAGAGCGCGCGGCTGGCCAGCTTCCTGCGCAAGCAGGGCAAGCCGGTCTACGACGAGACGATCACCGCCGAGGAAGAACGGCCGCGGCGGCGACTCGAGTTCGAGAAGGACGATCTCTACGACGAGGCCGCGCGCATCGTCGTGCAGAGCGGCCAGGCGTCGATCTCGTATCTGCAGCGGCGGCTGCGCATCGGCTTCAGCCGGGCCGCGCGGCTGGTCGACATGATGGAAGCCGACGGGCTGGTCTCGCGCTGCGGCTGGCGGCAAGGCCGCGCGAGGTGCTCGTCGCGCAAGGACTACTTCGACGAAGTGGATGCTCAGCTCCGGTAGGCGGAGGCGAACTCATGCGCCGACTCATCACGCTCACCCTGGCCGTCGCCCTGGCTGCGTCCGCGTCCGCGGCAGCGCAGACGACGGCGAAGTCGCGATGCGCGCGGGCGCAGAGCCGGGAGCAGGCCGCGCGCAAGGCGCTCGACGCGGGACGTCCCGCCGACGTGGTGAGAAAGCGACATCGCGCGCACCATTGCCACCTACGAAGCCGTCGTCGCGAGCTACCCCGCGCAGCGCCTACAGCGACAACGCGCCTCTGGCAGGCCGGCATGCTGTCGGCGTCCAGCTGCTGCGCCGCTACCGCGTCGAACCGGATCGCGACCGACGCCGTCCGGCTGCTGAAGCGACTGGCTGTCGAGTGCCCCGGCGTCGTCGCTGATGCGCGTCAGGCGAAGCCTGCCGCTCGTCACGGCTGAGGCGACCGAAGCAGACGCCGCCGTTCGCGAGCGCAGCGCAGCGCCTCCGCGCGCGCAGGCGGCGCCGTCCCGCCGGCCCGAGCCAGCAGCGCGATGCTCCGCCTGTGGCGCTCGCCCTCGGGCCGAGCCGAAGCGAGTCCCGTCCGCGAGGTCGCCGCCCGAGCGGCCTGCGGCTCAGATCCGCGCCGTCCGCCGCACGGTGCTGCCGGAGGTCGTGCGCGTTGCCGATTGAGCTCGATCGTGGGGTGGACTACCACGACGAGCGGATCTCAGGACCGGATCGAGTGTTCGTGGATCTCCAGGCGGCGCCAAGCTGGCCCGCGGTGCGCCGTCCGAATCGTGGGACGAAGACGTCCTCCGAGGCGTCCGGATCGGGCCGAGCACCCGGTGGCAGCACACGCGTGCGTGCTCGACCTCGTGAACCCGGGACACTACAGCGTCTTCACGCTCTACAACCCGTTCCGCGTCGTCATCGATCTCGATCGCCTCGCCTCACCGGGGCCGTGCTCACGGCGAACCAGGGCACAAGCGCCGATACGGTGCTGCCGGCGTCGCTCGAGCGTGCCGTCCGCGGCGAGGCGGCGCTCGCGCTCGCGCCGTTCCCGGCGCCGGTCGAGAAGGTCATCGTCCCGGTCGAGGAAGCGATCAGGCCTGCGCCACAGGCGGACTCCGTCGCGCCGGGTGCGACCTCGCGGTGCCCCGTCGCATCGCCCACGATGACGACTACCGGCGCCGCCGCCCGCATCGCCTCAATCGAGCGCGACGCCCACGCCATCACCGGTGCCGCTCAAGGCGAAGAAAGGCGTGACGCCGCAGCAGATCGCGAAGGAGCCCGCGGCGGTCGTGCCGGCGCCGCCCGCAGAGAACCTGCAGGGCCGCTTCTCGCTGTCGCGCCAGCTCGGGCTGGGGATCTCGCGGATCGTCATCGACGCCGGCCACGGCGGCCACGACCCCGGTGCGCAAACGCAAGGGCTTCAACGAAGCCGACCTCGTGCTCGACGTCGCGCTCCGGCTGCAGCAGCTGCTGCTCAAGGCGTCCGGCGTCGAGGTCGTGCTGACGCGCGACACCGACATCTTCATCCCGCTCGAGGAGCGCACGGCCATCGCCAACCGCGCGAGCGCCGGATCTGTTCCTCTCGATTCACGCCAACGCGAGCCGCAACGCCAGGCGCGCGGGGTCGAGACCTACTTCCTCAACTTCGCGTCGAACCCCGACGCCGAGGCCGTGGCCGCCCGCGAGAACTCGGCGTCCGGGCCAGACGATGCACAACCTGCCGGACATCGTGAAGGCCATCACGCTGAACAACAAGCTCGATGAGTCGCGCGACTTCGCGACGCTCGTGCAGCGGGCGATGATCGACAAGCTGGCAGCGAGCAACAAGCAGATGCGCGATCTCGGCGTGAGACAGGCGCCGTTCGTCGTGCTCATTGGCGCTGGCATGCCGAGCATCCTCGCGGAGATCTCGTTCGTCACGCACCAGCAGGAAGGGACGGCTCCTGAAGACGCCGGCGTATCGTCGAGAAGATTGCGGAGGCCCTGTTCGACGGGCGTGCAGGAATATCAGCGATCGCTCAAGTACACGTGAAGACGGCGGCCCGGCAATGAGCGACAGCTCGCCGCTGTTCTCGCCGTTGAACGCGTTGCAGCGGGCTGGATGCGAACGAGGATGAACAGGCCGCCGAGCACGAGCCCGAGCAGCACCGCGATCGAGCGTGATGACGCCGGTCAGGCCGAAGCGCGCTGAGCAGGATCGTCGCCGAGCGTCGCGCTGTCGGTCGGCGGGCCGATGACCCTGACGATGATGGGGACGGCCGGGGGCGCCACGCTCAGTGCAGCGTCGTCAGCAGGCGGCTGTACCAGCGCCGCGGATCGAGCGCCAGTTCGGCCATCACGCGAACCGCCTACCCGGTTGCGCCCTTCCTGCCACGGCTCGCGCGTCGTCGGTCCAGCGCGGTTCCGGCGATGTCGAGGTGCATCCACGGGCAGCTCGCCGGCGAACTGCTTCAGGAACACCGCCGCAGTGACGGCGCCCGCCGGCCGCCCGCCGGTGTTGCGTCATGTCGGCGGCCTCGCTCTTCAGCTGCTCGAAGTAGTCGTCGGTGACCGGCATCGGCCAGAGGCGATCACCGGTCGACCGCTCCAGGTCGCGCGGCCGCGGCTCGTGAAGTCGTCCGGCGCGGCCGAACAGGCCGCTGTGTCCGCGCCCGAGCGCAACGACGCACGCGCGCCGGTCAGCGTCGCGACGTCAACCAGGTGCGTGGCGCCGAGCTGCTGCGCGTACTCACAGGCCGTCGCCCAGAATCAGCCGGCCTCTCGGCGTCGGTGTTCACGACTTCCACGGTTTTGCCGCCCGCGCCCGTCAGCACGTCGCCAGGCTTGATCGCCCGGCCGCCCGGCATGTTCTCGGTCATCAGGCACGACGCCGATCACCGTGATCGGAGCGTTCAGCAGCGACGCGCCCGCATCGCGGCGATGACGGCGGCGCCTCCGGCCATGTCGACCTTCATCCGCTCCATGCCGTCGGCGCGGCTTGATCGAGATGCCGCCGGTGTCGAACGTGATGCCCTTGCCGACGAGGCCGAGCACCGGTGCCTCAGAGCGCCCGGCGGGCTCGTGCGAGGACGATGAGGCGAGGCGGCTCGGCTGCCGCCGTGCCACCCCGAGGAGCAGCCCCATCTCGAGCGCTTCGATCTCTTCTCGTCGAGCACCTGCACCGAGAGCGAGGTGCCTGCGGCGGCGAGCTGCGCGCGCTCGGCGAGCACACGCGGGCGTCAGCAGGTTCGACGGCTCGTTGCTGAGATCGCGCGCGAGGTTGGTGCACTCCGCGAGGATGCGTCCGCGTTCCATCGGCCGCGGCGGCCGGTGCCTTGTCCGAGGCACGCAGCTCGGGGGCGAGCACCCGCAGGTCGGCGACGCGCGGCGATTCGTTCGGGCCGCTCTTGTGACGGCTGCCCTCCTGCTGCGCAAGGACGCGCGCCTTCGGCCAGACCCCTGCAGCAGCCGGTCCTGCGTACGCGAGGGGTGCGATGGATCGCCCGACGCGCGGAACAGCACGACGACGCGACTGACCCGGCGCGCACGGGCCGCGAGCACGCCGGTCGTCGCCACGCGGCGCGCAAGGTCGGCGTCGAATCGTGCGCGCGCGGGCCCGCGCCGACGAGTGCAATACGCCGCGCCTTCCAGTTGTGCGCGTCACCGGCGTCAGGAACAGCTCGTAGGGCTTTCCCGAGAACTCGTGGTTCGTGATGGCGCGCCCGGCCTCGCCGCTGGTGGCCGCGTCCAGGCTCGCCAACGTCGGCGAAGTCATCGCCTTCGAATGCCGGGACGACCAGCAGGTCGGCTTCGACTTGCCCGAGCGGCGTCGCGAGCATGGGGAGCGGATGGGTCTCGAGACGGTCCATGGTCCGGGGATTATCGCCCAAGTGCCCGGCTTGCGGCCTCATTGAATCGCATTAGAATGACAACAGCAACCCTTCCCCGAAGGACGGTCCGGATGACCGAACGCATGGGACGCGACATGGCTGGTGGTATTCGCGGGCGCCGTGGCGGCCAGCATCTCGCTCAACGCTCAGGACGATGGCAAGGACAAGAAAGAGCAGAAAGAACAGAAGAAGGCATCGCTCTCGCTGAAAGCCACGCCACCGATCGCGTTCTCCCCGCGAGGATGGTCGTTTCAGCGGAGTTGAAGGGGGCTCGGACGAGACCGACGACTACTACTGCCCCAACCTCGAATGGGATTGGGGTGACGGCACGAAGTCGGAGTCGAACCAGGACTGCGCGCCGTTCGAGGCCGGCAAGAGCAACATCGATCGACGCTTCAGCGCGTCGCACGTCTTCGAGATCGCCGGCCAGTATCGCGTGATGCTGCGGCTGCGCCGCGGCACGAAGACGATCGTCTCCGGCAACATCAACGTGCAGGTGAAGCCGGGCGTCAGGGACCAGAGCGAGTTCTGACGGGTCGCGGCAAGCCGCGCCCCGTCGAGCTCACTTGCGAACCTTCTTTCAGGTTCGCAAGGGTTCTGATCGATCAGACCCCGCTTGGGCCCTCGTAGACAGGAATGGGCGGCGGCGCGACCGGCGGGTCGCATGGCGCGCCGCGCGTCCCGAACCTGCTGAGCAGCGCCGCCCCCAGACCCACGCTCCACGCCACGTACTCCACGAGGAAGCCGAGCACGCCGATCATCCACGTGATCGGCCACAGCGGAGCGGGCACGAGCGCGAGGACGCGCGCGACGAGCGTGACCACCGCCACCAGCACGATCCCCACCGCCATCGCCACGAACATCGGGCGGTCCGGCCCCACGGCCCAGCGGCCCAGCCGCAGCGCCACGCCCGTGAACCCGATCAGCACGGCCAGCAGGAACGCGATCACGCCGAACGGCACCAGCACGAGCAGCGGGATGCCAATCAGCGAGACGGCCAGGATGACGACCGTCAACACGAGGACGGGCACGAACAGCAACTGGGCCAGCAGGCCCGTGAAGCCGCTCAGCCACGGCTCCTGCAGCGCGCGCAGGCCAATCCGCTCCACCGGACGCGCGGCGACGAGCGCCACCAGCATCGCGAGCAGCATGACCAGCCCGAGGCGCAGCAGGGTGCCGAACAGTTTGAACCAGCCGGTGAACGGGTTCCACGCCGCGAGCGGCCCGAAGAACCCGGCCGGGTTGAAGTGAACGTGCGGCGGTCCAATGCGAACCTCGTGAATGCCTCCGTTGATCGTCGCCCCCGGGCTCTGATCGATCCGGCCGCCCACGCTGGTGACATCGCCGCGCACAACGGCCTTCGGGCCGAGATGCACGCTCCCGCCCACCGCTACCACATCGTCGTTCACCTTGCCGAGGACGGTGACGCTGCCCCCGATGGCCACGACCGGATCGGTCACCAGCTCGTCTTCGGCAAACCAGGATGTCGCTGCCGATGTGCACGCGCGTGGCGCTCCTGCGCCGGTGCGAATCTTCCGGTGCCTCGGGCACTGGAGGCGGCTCAGGAGGCTCGGCGGCTTCGGGCATCTCGGGGGCAGGACGCTCCGCACCTTCGGCACCTTCCGCACCTTGCGCACCCTCGCACCTTCGCGCACCCTCGCACCCTGCGCACCCTTTCCCACCCCACTCCGCCAGCACGTCGGCGGGCAGAATACGAGACCTGCAGCACGAAGCTCGGCGTCGGCCTCCAGCTTCTCGCGCAGCTCGGCGCCGGTGGCCGGATCGCCATCGAGCGCGATCACGCCATCGCGAATCTCGATGGTCTTGACGGCGGAGTCCGCCTTCGGCGTCAGCACGACGCCGCCACGGACCGGCAGCACCTGGAAGTGCCGCTCCACCCGATGACGCAGCGCGGGGTCGACCTCTCCCGCGCCGGCGCGAAGCTCGGCACGCGCGCCCGCTTGCCATCAGCAGCGCAAGGACGGTCACGACTCGCAGCACGACACGCATCACACGTCTCCCTGTTGCCTCGGCAGCACGCGGCTCAATCCGGCCAGCGCCAACGAGGCCGTCAACACGCCGCCCAGCAGGACGACCGTCCCCACCGGGCTCGCAAGGGCGCTTCCGGAGCACGACGCTCGATCGCGCCAGCAGATCCCACACCGACACTCCGGCATTCAGCCACTCGACCAGGATCACGCAGCCGTGCGTGAGCCCGCGAATGACGATGCCGGCGTCCAGGAAGAAGGCGGCGATCACCGCCACCACGGGGACCAGCGCGAGCAGCGCCGCGCCGATGACCACCCCGCCCGACACCACTCAGCTCGGACCCAACCACCCAGTCGCGCGCCTCAGCCGCCACCGGCCACGACGATCGCGTCGCCGCGAGGAGGCGGGCCTGCAGCGCCGTCGACGGCATCCGCCGCGGCACGGCCAGGAACAATGCCCGCATTCGGCGGTCGTCATCGTCGGCCGATCGGGCAATGAAGCGCTCGGTCATGTCCTGTTTGCCTTACGGCCGGGTCCCCGGCGTAGTTTCAGGCCCCCAGCCTGCGGCCCCAAGTTCCCGGGCCAGTTGCCGGCGGGCCCGGTGCAGAAATGTCTTGACTGTCCCGAGCGGCACGCCCAGCACCTGCGCGATCTCCAAATAGTCCAGGCCTTCCTGATACCGAAGCACGACCACGGCGCGAAAGTCGGGCCGCAGGCGATCGAGCGCGAGGTCGACTGCCGAGGCGAGCTCGCGCCGCAGGCTCGACTGTTCTGGCGAGATCAGCGTCGACGTCGGGCAACGTGTCCAGCGGATCGCGCTCCTCGCCTTCATCGTCCTCGGTGGGCCCGACCGTGAGCAGCCGGCGTTGTCGGAGATGGTCGATGGCGGTGTTGTGGGCGATGCGCAGCAGCCAGCTCGACAACCGCAGGTCTCCTGCTTGTAGGTCGGCAGCGCGCGGAACATCTTCAGGAACGTGTCCTGCGTCAGGTCCTCGGCGGTGGCCTCGTTGCGGACCATGCGGACGATCAGGTTGTAGACCGGACGCTCGAAGCGCCGCACGAGCGTCTCGCTGGCCTCGGCCCGATCCGGCGAGCGAAAGCCGCACGAGATCGCGCGTCGCCGGGAGAGACCGGCGCGGACTCATGCCACTGTCAGCGCTCATCGCGCGTCAGGATGCCGTCATGCGCTGGACCACCATCGCCACGCCCATGCCGCCCCCGACGCACAGCGCCGCCAGCCCGCGGCGTCCGCCCGTGCGCTCGAGGTGCCCGAGCAATGTCACGAGGATGCGCGCGCCGCTGGCGCCAATCGGGTGGCCGAGCGCCACGGCGCCGCCACCCACGTTCACGCGCGCGGGATCGAGCTTCAAATCGTGCATGACCGCAACGGGCCTGGGCCGCGAATGCCTCGTTCAGCTCGAACAGATCGATGTCGTCGGCAGTGAGCCCCGCGCGGTCCAGCGCCTTGCGGACGGCGGGAACGGGGCCGAGCTCCATGTAGCGCGGCTCGACGCCGGCGGTCGCGTAGGAAAGAATCATCGCCAGGGGCGAACGCCTCGTGACTCGATCCAGTTTCCCGCCAGGACCAGTGCTGCGCCGCCATCATTGATCCCCGAGGCGTTGCCCGCCGTCACGGTCCCGTCTTTCTGAAACGCCGGCTTCAGGGCGGCCAGCTTCTCAACGGTCGTTCCGGCACGTGGGATACTCGTCGCGCGTGAACTGGATCGGGTCGCCTTCTTCTGCGGGATGGCGACAGGCACGATCTCGTTCGCGAACCAGCCGGCGTCGATCGCGGCGAGCGCCCGCCGCTGGCTCTCGGCCGCGAACTCGTCCTGCGCGCTCCGTGAAATACCGTACCGGCTCGCAATCGCCTCCGCCGTATTGCCCATGTGCGTCTGCTCTGATGGCGCAGGTCAGCCCTTCGCCGACCATCATGTCGAACACTTCGGCGTGGCCCATGCGATAGCCCCATCGCGCGCCCTTCAACAGATACGGCGCGTTGCTCATCGACTCTCGTGCCGCCGACGACGACAACGCCCGCGGACGCCGCGCTTGATGGCATCCGCCGCGTGCATGACCGCCGCGAGGCCGGACCCGCAGACGCGATTCACGGTCTCACCAGGCACATCTATCGGCAAGCCGGCCTTGATCGCCGCCTGCCTGGCGACGTTCATGCCCGAGCCTGCCTGCAGGACGCAGCCCAGCACGACGTCATCGATTTCCGCGGGTTCACGCCTGCCCGCGCCACGGCTTCCTTCACGACGATGGCGCCAAGGTCCGGCGCGCTGAACGGCGCCAAGCGTGCCGCCGAAGGAACCGATCGCCGTGCGGCAGGCCGAGAGAATGATGACGGCCATCAGAACACTCCACCTCGCCGACGATGAGCGTCGCGCCGGTCGCCGCCAGAATGGCCTCGACCGTGGTGTCCTCGGCGCGCTCCTTCAGCACCAGGCCATCCGGCGTCACTTCAATCACCGCCATGTCGGTGACGATCAGGATGCACGCACTTTCGCGCCGGTCAGCGGCAGGGTGCAGCTGACTTGAGGATCTTGTGGCCGCCGTCCTTGGTCGTGTGCTCCATCGCGACGACGACGCGCCTGGCGCCGGCGACGAGGTCCATCGCGCCGCCCATGCCCTTCACCATCTTGCCGGGGATCATCCAGTTGGCGAGGTTGCCCTCTCGATCGACCTGCAGCGCGCCGAGCACGGTGACGTCGATGTGGCCGCCGCGGACCATCGCGAACGAGTCGGCGCGAGCTGAAATACGCTGCAGCCCGGCAGTCTCGGTGACGGTTTCCTTGCCGGCGTTGATCAGATCCGGGATCGACATCCTCGCTCGTAGCGGATACGGGCCGACGCCGAGCATCCCGTTCTCGGAGTGCAGCGTGATGTCGATGCCGGGCAGGCACGTGGTTGGCGACCAGCGTGGGCATGCCGATGCCGAGGTTGACGTAATCGCCGTCTTTCAGTTCCCGGGCGACGCGGATGACGATGCGATCGCGCTTATCCATCGGCGCTGCCTCACGGTGCGCTTCTCGACGCGGCTGCTCGTATCGACGGCCCTGCAGGATGCGCCGCACGAAGATGCCCGGCGTGTGCACGGCGTCGGGATCGAATCTCCCGGGCTCGACCAGGTGCTCCGACCTCGGCGATCGTGCACTGCGGCGGCCGTGGCCATCATCGGGTTGAAGTTGCGCGCGGTCTTCCGGTAGACGAGGTTGCCGAGCCGATCGCCACGGTACGCGCGCACGAGCGCGAAGTCGGCCTTGCAGCGGCAGCTCGAGCACGTAGGGCCGGCCGTCGATGACGCGCGTCTCCTTGCCCTCGGCGACGCAGCGTGCCGTAGCCGGTCGGCGTGAAGAAGCCGCCGATGCCGGCGCCGCCGGCGCGGATGCGCTCGGAGAACGTGCCCTGCGGCACGCAGCTCGACGTCGAGCTCTCCCGCGAGGAACTGGCGCTCGAACTCGCGGTTCTCGCCGACGTAGCTCGCGATCATCTTGCGAATCTGGCGAGCCTTGAGCAGCCGGCCCGAGGCCGAAGTCGTCGATGCCGGCGTTGTTGCTGATGACGGTGAGGTTGCGCGTGCCGCGGCGGTGGAGGGCGAGCAGAAGGTTTCCGGGCTGCCGCAGACGCCGAATCCCCCGCACATGATCGTCGCGCCATCGAGGATTCGCGCGACCGCCTCATCGGCGGAGTCGAGCACCTTGTTCATGACGCGATTATGGATCCAGATCGCGTTCGCCGGCCTGTTCGAGCTCCTGATCCGCCCTCGCCAGCGACGGGCCGACTCGAACAGCGGATCGACGCCGCCGTCGGTGAGGTGGGTGCGCATCTCCTGCAGCGTCGCAATCAGCCGGTCGAGCGCGGGCAGGATCTGGTCCGCGTTGGTCGCGCAGATGTCGCTCCAGATGCGGGCCGGACTGGCCGCGACGCGTGTCGTGTCGGCGAGGCCGCCGCCCGACAGCTGCAGGCCGTTCTCCCCGACCGCTTCGCCGACGACGTGCATCAGCGCGCTCGCGGTGAGTTGCGGCAGGTGGCTCGTGTACGCGAGGACGTGATCGTGCGTCTCGGGATCGAGCTCGAACGGCGAGCCGCCCAGTGCGCGCACGAAACCGGCGAGACGATCGACCGTCGCACGCGGCGTCGACAGATCCGGCGTCAGCACCCACGGCCGGCGCTCGAACAGGTCGGGACGCGATGCCTCGATGCCGCCGCGGGCGGCTCCCGCCAGCGGATGGCCGCCGACGAACTGCAGCCGCTCCGGCAGAGCTCGCGCGGCCTCCACCATCGCGCGCTTGGTGCTGCCCGCGTCGGTGATCAGCGCCGACCCGGTGATGATGGCCGGCAACCTGCCAAGCACCTGGAGGTTCTCGCGCACGGGCGCGGCCAGCACGACGAGATCCGCACCGGCCACCGCGTCGAGATTTGTCGCTCCTACCGTGACGGCGCCCCAGCTGCCGCGCCGCCGTCACGACATCGTCGCGATCGACGCCGACAACGGCAGCGCCGGGAAAGACGCGGCGGGCGGCAAACGCCACCGACCCGCCGATCAGCCCGACGCCGACGACGGCGATGCGCCTGAAGTCGCCGTCTCAGCTCCATCCGCGGCGCATGACAGGCTCGAGGCAGATCGTCCGCCCGATGGCCGGGGCGATGATGCGGAGCTCGGCCATCAGCCGGTCGAACTGCGCCGGGAACATCGACTGCGCGCCGTCGCTCAGCGCGTGATCGGGATCGTTGTGAACCTCGATGATGACGCCATCGGCGCCGGCGGCGACGCGCCGCGCGCGCCATCGGCGCGACCTTGTCGCGGCGTCCCGTGCCGTGGCTCGGGTCCGCGATGATCGGCAGGTGGCTCAGCTTCTTGACGACGGGGATCGCCGAGATGTCGAGCGTGTTGCGCGTGTAGTTCTCGAACGTGCGGATGCCGCGCTCGCAGAGCACGACCTGGCTGTTGCCGCCGGCCAGGATGTACTCGGCCGAGAGCAGCCACTCCTCGATCGTCGCCGCGATGCCGCGCTTGAGCAGCACGGCCTTGCGCGTCCGGCCCAGCTCGCGCAGCAGCGTGAAGTTCTGCATGTTGCGCGCGCCCAGCTGGAACATGTCGCGCGTAGTTGTCGATGACTTCGATCTGGCTGATGTCCATCACCTCGGACACCAGCTTCATGTCGTGCTGATTGGCCGCGTCGCGCAGCATCCGCAGGCCTTCTTCGCCGAGGCCCTGGAAGCTGTACGGCGAGCTGCGCGGCTTGAACGCGCCGCCGCGGAGGATCTTCGCGCCGGCCTTCTTCACCGCGGCAGCAGTCGTGTTGACCTGCTCCTCCGTCTCGGCCGAGCACGGGCCCGCCATGACGATCACTTCGTCGCCGCCTATCCGGACGTCGCCGATCGTGACGACGGTGCCCTCGGGCTTGAACGCCCGGCTGGCGAGCTTATGGGCTCGGTGACGCGCAGCACTTCGCTGACGCCGTCGAGCATCTCGATGAGCCGCGGGTCCAACCGCCGGTCGTCGCCCACCGCGCCCAGCACCGTCCGGCTGACGCCGGTCGATCGGTGCACGTCCATGCCAAGGCTGACGAGGTGTGCGACCACTTTCTCGATCTGATCCTCGCTGGCCCGTTCCTGCATTACGACGACCATACTGCTGACCTCCACCTTTGGTGCTCCTGCCGGTTCCGGCGCGGCCTCTGGGCCGGCGCGCGGCGCCCGCTGTTTAGGACTCCTCGCCCCCGCGTCCGTCGCCGGAAGCCCCACCATGCGCCGTCGCGGACTCGCGCTCGAGGCGGCGCGCCTCGTCGATGATTCGCTCGAACAGGCGCGTGAGCGCCTCGCCGCCCAGCGGCCCGCCCGTTGCCACGCCGTGTTCGCGCACGTGGCTCAACACCTGCGACTCGCGCTCGGGCTGGTAGATCTCCAGGCCGAGCTGCTGCTTGATCTCGCCGATCCGCAGCGCGCAGGACGCCCGCTCGTTGAGCAGCTCCACGATCCGTTCGTCAAGCGCGTCGATGCGACGCCGCAGATCGTCGATGCTCATGCGCCCCGGCTCCCCGTCACGCCGGCGCCCGCCGGCTGCGCCCCCGCGCCCGTCAGCCACTGCACGTATCGCTCGACCGCGGGCACGAGCGACGGGCTGTCGCCGGCCTCGGCGATGACCTGCACGAGGCCGCTGCCCACGACCGCCGCGTCGGCGACACGGCCGATCTCCTGCACGTGCTCCGGGCGTGAGATGCCAAACCCCAGCGCCAGCGGCAGCGTCGTCTCGCGGCGGATGCGGGCCGCCAGGTCGGCGGCCCCCGCGGCCACCTGCGCGCGGGCGCCCGTCACGCCGAGGCGGCTGATCCCGTACAGGAAGCCGCTCCCCAACTTGCCCGCCCGCCTGATCCGCTCGTCCGTCGTGGTGGGGCTCAAAGGGAAAATTGTATCAAGCCCTTGATTTCTGAGCAGTTCGCGGAACTCTCCGGCCTCTTCCACGGGCAAATCCAGCGTCAGGACCCCGTCCACTCCCGAGCCGGCGGCACGGCGCGCAAGGCCTCGAACCCCATGCGGGCGACCGGGTTGGCGTAGGTGAAGAGAACCAGCGGCACCTCCAGCTGGGGCCTCACGTCGGCCACGAGCGTGAGGACCTTGTCGAGCGTCGCGCCGGCGGCCAGGGCGCGCTCCGTCGCGCGCTGAATCACCGGGCCGTCGGCCAGCGGGTCCGAAAACGGCACGCCCACTTCGATCACGTCCGCGCCGGATCGCGCGAGCGCCAGCAGGACATCGCGCGTCCGCTCCAACGACGGGTCACCTGCCGTGATGTAGGTCACGAGCCCGTGCGGCCCTCGGCCTTCAGTCGCTCGAATGTCGTCGACGATGCGTGACCACTGTCTCGCCCTCGATCCTATCGTGGACCTTACGGACCGTCGCCTTCTTCCACCGTCGCCAGATCCTTGTCGCCGCGGCCCGACAGATTCACGAGGATCACGGCGTCCGGCCCGAGGTCGCGCGCGCAGCACCGTCGCGTGCGCGACGCCGTGTGACGACTCGAGCGCCGGCAGAATCCCTTCGAGCCGGGCGAGGCGTCCGAACGCGTCCAGCGCGTCCTGATCGGTGGCATACGCGCATCTCGTGCGCCCCTGCGCGTGCAGCCACGCGTGCTCGGGGCCGACCGCGGCGTAGTCGAGGCCCGCCGGAAATCGAGTGCGTCAGCTCGATGTTGCCGTGCTGCGTCCTGCAGCACCCAGGTGCGCGTGCCCTGCAGGGCATTCCGACGGCTGCCGCCGGCGAATCGCGCCGCGTGGCCGTCCCGGCACGATGCTCTCGCCGCCGGCCTCGACGCCGATGAGCCGCACGCCGGCGTCGCCGATGAAGGCGTCGAAGATGCCGATGGCGTTGCTGCCGCCGCCGACGCACGCGACGATGGCGTCGGGCAGCCGGCCGTCGCGCTCGCAGCATCTGCGCGCGCCTCCTCGGCCGATGACCGCCTGGAACTCGCGCACCATCAGCGGATACGGATGCGGGCCGAGGACGCTGCCGAGCAGATAGTGCGTGTCGGCCGACGTTGGTGACCCAGTCGCGCATCGCCTCGTTGATGGCGTCTTTGAGCGTGCGGCTGCCCGCGATCGACGCTGGCGGACCTCGGCGCCGAGCAGCCGCATGCGGCAGACGTTGAGCGCCTGGCGCGCGCATGTCTTCCGCGCCCATGTAGACGACGCATTCGAGGCCGAAGCAGCGCGCAGGCCGTCGCGCGTGGCCACGCCGTGCTGTCCCGCGCCGGTCTCGGCGACGATGCGCCGCTTGCCCATGCGCCGCGCCAGCAGCGCCTGGCCGAGGCGCGTTGTTGATCTTGTGCGCGCCCGTGTGCGTCGAGGTCTTCGCGCTTGAGGAAGATCCGCGCGCCGCCTCGACTCCGCCGACAACCGCCGCGCCTCGTAGAGCGGCGTGGGCCGGCCGACGTAGTTGGTCAGCAGGTCGTCGAGCTCGGCGAGGAACGACTGGTCCTGACGGACGCGGTAATACTCGTCGCTCGAGCTCCTCGACCGGCGCCACGAGCGTCTCGGCACGAACCGGCCGCCGAACGGGCCGTAGGTATCCGCGCGCGTCGGGGTCGCGATGGCCGAACGCGAGCCGTTCGGGGCGATGTTCAGGCTCACCTATGGCTCCACACCCGCAAGCGCGTCGAACAGCGCGCGCAGCTTCGGATCCTGATGCCAGGCGACGACTCGACGCCCGACGACACGTCGATGCCAGCGGGCCGGACGCGCGCGACGGCGCGTCAGCGACATTTGCCGGTCCGGCAGGCCGCCCGCCAGAATCGACGTCGCCGGGCGCGCGCGATGGCCGCGGCGCGGTCCCAGTCGATGACGCGGCCCGTGCCGCCTCGCTTCGCGCGATCGTGCGCGTCGAGCAGCAGCATGGTCCCTGGCCATTCGTTGACGCGCTCGTCGATGTCCCCGGTCAGCGCCATCGCCTTGATGACGCGGCGCGAGAGCGAGCGCGCCAGATCGGCGTCTCGTCGCCGTGCAGCTGCACGGCCTGCAGGTTCAAGCTTCATCCGCTGCGGCTTCTATCTCGTCGCGCCCGGCGTTGACGAACACGCCTACAGTGGTCACCGACGCGGGCAGCGCGTCCACAATCGCCCGGCGCCCGAAGCGGCGAGATCGCGCGCGGGCTCGACGGCCAGAAGATGAAGCCGATCGCCGTCGCGCCGAGGCTCACGGCCAGCCTGGCGTCTTCCGCCCGCGTGATGCCGCAGATCTTCACGATCACGCCGCCGCTCCTCGGCCGAGCAGGGCGCGCCAGTGTCGCGCCCGGATCGGGCGTCGTCATCAACCGCTCGCCGATGAGGAAGCCCTTGTAGCCCGCCTGCGCCAGGCGATCGAGATCGGCACGTGTCCGAAGGCCACTCTCCGCCACCGCGACGCACACCGCGCGGCAGTCGCGCGGCCAGCCTGAAGGAGGCGTCCACGTCCACTTCGAGCGTCCGAAGGTTCCGGTTGTTCACGCCCACCAGCGTCGCGCCTGCCTCGAGCGCGCGATCGAGCTCGCTTCGTCGTGCACCTCGACCAGCGTACGTCGAGGCGCAGCGCCTCGGCCGATCGCATCAACCGCCGCATGTCGGCATCGCTCAGGGCGGCGACGATCAGCAGCACGGCGTCCGCGCCGGAGGCGCGCGTGCCTCGACGAGCTGGGTACTCGTCGACGATGAAGTCCTTGCGCAGCACGCGGCACCGAGACGGCGGTCCGGACTGCTTCGAGGTGCGCCAGATCGCCGTCGAAGAACGTCGGCTCGGTGAGCACCGATATCGCCGCGGCGCCTCCGCGCTCGTAACTGGCCGCGATGGACGCCGGCACGTAGTCCTCCCGAAGCACGCCGCGTGACGGCGATCGCCGCTTGCACTCCGCGATCACCTGCAGGCCCGGCGTAGCGAGGGCGTTTCTGAAGCCGAGAGGCGCGCTCTGCACGATCGTTCGCGCCTCGAGCGAGGCTGGCGGGCACCGCGGCGCGCCGCGCCGCGACGCGGGTCGTCGTGGCCGCCACGATGGCCTGGAGCAGGTCGGCCGTCATGCCCGCTGCCCCGCTCCCGCGCTGACGCGGATCATCGCGTCGAGCGCGCGCCGCGCGCGTCCCGACGTGAGCGCCTCGGAGGCCGCGGCAATGCCCTCGCGCACGCTGGCGGCACGGCCGGCGACGAAGAGGCCGGCGCCTGCATTGAGCGCCACGATGTCGTGCGCCGGGCCCGCCTCTCCGTCGATCACGCGCGAGACGATCGCCGCGTTGTCGGCGGCCACGCCGCCCTCCAGCGACGACAGGCTCGCTTTGCGCAACGCCGAAGTCGCCGGGGTGGACGTGGAACGTGCGCACGGTGCCCTCATGTCCCTCGGAGACCTTCGTGTAGCCAGTTGTCGAGATCTCATCGAGCCCGTCGGCGCCGTGGACGACCCACACGCGCTCGGATCCCAGCATCAGCAGCGCGCGCGCCAGCAGTTCCGTCAGCTCCGGACGCGGCACGCCCACAATCTGCCGGCGCGGTCCAACGGGGTTGGTCAGCGGCCCCAGCAGATTGAAGGCGGTCCGCAGGCCCAGTTCCTTGCGCGTCGGCCCGGCGTGCTTCATCGACGGATGGAACGATGGCGCGAACAGGAACGCGACGCCGGCCTCGTTCAGGCTGCGCTCGACGACATCCGGCGGCGCCGCGATCGCCACGCCGAGCGCCTCGAGCACGTCCGCGCTGCCGCAGCGGCTCGACACGGACCGGTTGCCGTGTTTCGCGACGGTGACACCGCACGCAGCCATGACCAGCGCGCTCGCCGAGGACACGTTGAACGTACCGGCGCGATCGCCGCCGGTCCCGCACGTGTCGAACGCGTCGGGGCATGCAACGCGACAGCTTCACCGAATGCGCGCGCATGGTCCGCGCGAGACCGACTATCTCCTCGGGCCGCTCGCCCTTCATCGACAGGCCGACGAGCAACGCGGCGAGCTGCGCGGAGGTCGCCTGGCCCGTCATCACGAGATCCATGGCCGCGGCGGCCTCGTCGGCCGTCAGGTCCTCGTGCCGCGTCAGCTTCACCAGCAGGTCGGTCAGCACGGCGTCCTCGTTTACTTGCCGTCCATGAAGTTGCGCAGCATGCGGCGCCCTTCCGACGTCAGGACCGATTCCGGGTGGAACTGGACACCCTGCAGCGGCCAGGTCTTGTGCCGCAGGCCCATGATGATGCCGTCGCCGCGGCTTCGTGCGGACACTTCGAGCACGTCGGGCAGACCCTGCTCTTCCACGATCAGCGAGTGATACCGCGATGCCTCGATCGGGCTCGCAAGTCCCGAGAAGACCCCGCGGCCGTCGTGCTCGATGACCGACGTCTTGCCGTGCATCGGCACCGGCGCGCGGACGACGCGTCCGCCGCACACGAGCCCGATCGCCTGATGCCCGAGGCACACGCCGAGGATCGGGACGCTCGGCCCGAAGCGCTCGATGAGGCTCGGCGTCAGGCCCGCGTCTTCAGGCCTCCCCGGCCCTGGCGAGATGACGATGTGCGAGGGCGCGAGCGCGGCGATCTCGTCGAGCGTGACCTGATTGTTGCGCGGCGCACGTGCAGCGTTGCCCCGAGCTCGCCCAGATACTGCACGAGGTTGTAGGTGAACGAGTCGTAGTTATCGAGCACGAAGATCATCGATGCGACCTACAACAGCCCCTGCTGCGCCAGTTCCAGCGCCCGCACGACGGCTCTCGCCTTGTCGCGCGTCTCCTCGTATTCCGCGGCCGGGTTCGAGTCGGCGACGATGCCGGCGCCCGCCTGGATGTGCGCCTTGCCGCCCGTCATCACCACGGTGCGAATCGTGATGCAGAAGTCGAGATTGCCGGCGAAGTCGAGGTAGCCCACGGCGCCGGCGTAGATGCCGCGCCGCGTCGGCTCGATCGCCGAGATGATTTCCATCGCACGGACCTTCGGCGCGCCGGACACGGTGCCCGCCGGGAAGCACGACGCCAGCGCGTCGAGACGATCGGTCTCGGCCGACAGCGTGCCCTCGACCACGGAGACCAGGTGCATGACGTGCGAGAACCGCTCGAGCGCCATGAACTGCGGCACGCGGACCGAGCCGTACTCGCACACGCGTCCGATGTCGTTGCGTCCGAGGTCAACCAGCATGACGTGCTCGGCGCGCTCCTTCTCGTTGCGCTTCAGCTCCTCGGCCAGCCGCTGATCCTCGTCAACCGATCGGCCGCGAGGCCGGGTGCCGGCAATCGGATGCGTCAGCGCGTGGCGTCCCTCGACGCGCACCAGCATCTCCGGCGACGAGCCGACGATGGCGAGGCCGCCGAGGCGCATGAAATACATGTAGGGCGACGGGTTGACGTGCCGAAGCGCGCGGTAGACGGTGAAGGGGTCCGCGGTGACGTCGGCCTCGAACCGCTGCGAGAGCACGACCTGGTAGATGTCGCCCGCGGCGATGTGTTCCTTGGCGGTGCGGACGTTCGCCTCGAACGTCTCCTTCGTCATGTTCGCGCGGAGCGCGACGGCGCCGCCCTGCGCCTTGTTCACCGCCGACAGGCTCCGCTCCAGCTCTACCTCGAGGAACCGAATCCGCGCGCAGGCGAACTGATACAGCGCCTCGAGATCATCGTCTGCCGTGATGCGCGCGTTGGCGATGAGGAGCAGCCGGTGCTGCGCGTGATCGAACGCGAGGATCGTATCGAACAGCATGAACACCGCGAGATCGGCGGCCGCCGCCGGCCCTTCCAGCGGCCCTGTCGCCGTGGGCACCGGCCTCGAACCAGTGCGCGGCGTCGTAGGCGAGGTAGCCCACGGCCCCGCCGGTGAAGCGTGGCAGATCGGGCACGAATGGCGCGCGGAAGTCGGCCATCAGCCGGCGCACGGTGGGAATGAAGCCTTCGGGCACCTCCCGGGTCTGACCGGCACGCTCCACGATGGTGTGACCGTCGCGCGCGCGGACGACGAGGAACGGATCCTTGCCGAGGAAGGAGTACCGGCCCACGTGCTCGCCGCCTTCCACGCTCTCGAGCAGGAACGCGTAGTCGGAGTGCTCGGCGATCTTCAGGAACGCGGACACCGGCGTGAGCAGGTCCGCGATGATCTCCTTGCAGACGGGGACGAACGTGCCCCGGCTCGCCAGCTCCTGAATTCGTCGAACGAGGTCTGCTTCATGATCGTGATGCGGTCGGCGCCGGCTGCGCGGCGCCATCAAGGTCTGCAGCCGCCGGTGCGCGGCCGCACGCATGACACCAGGCGCCGGCGGCTGTCCCGTCCAGATTTCGAATTGCGCTTCCGCCTGCGCGACCAGCATGTCGAGCCCGCCGAGCGTCTCGAGTCTCGCCTCGCGCGCGTCGCGCAACAGGCGCGTCTCGGGCGGGTTGTAGATCAGGTCGTAGACGAGGCGGCCATCCAGGTGCGACGCCGGCATCGGCGTGGCGTCCGTCACCGGCTGCATGCCGACCGGCGTCGTGTTGATCAGCAGCGTCCCAGCTGCCGCGCTCCGGCGGGAACGCGCCGACGGACCCGCCGGCCGCGCCGGCGACTGCGGCCGCCTGCTCGGGGCGTCGCGCGCAGACGGTGACGATCGCGCCTTCTCCGGCGCAGGCGAAGGCAGCGGCGCGCGCGGCGCCGCCAGCGCCCAGGATCGTGACCCGCGAGCCCGCGAGGCTGAAGCGGCCAGCCAGCGGTGCGAGCAGGCCGGCGATGTCGGTGTTCCGGCCGAGCCAGCGGCCATCGCGGCGGACCAGGGTGTTGACGGCGCCCGCGGCGCGCGCCGCTGCATCAGGCTCGCATCGAGGAAGCACCTCGGTCTTGAAGGGGATGGTGACGCTCGCGCCACGCAGGTCGAGCGCATCGGCGAAGTCGAACAGGTCCGCGGCATCGAGCGCTTCGAGCGGCACGTAGACGGCGTCCAGACCCGCGGCGCGGAACGCGGCGTTGTGCATCACCGGCGACATCGAGTGACCCGACGGCCGCGCGGCGACGCCGTAGAGCGCGACGCGATCGGAGATCTCGCCGAACCGGAATCCGTCGCGGAGCCGCGACGCCGGGATCTGTCCCGGGCCCACGCGTCGCCGGCGTATGTCCACGCGGAGCCAAATCGCCCGGGCGCGATGCGCGTGACGAGCCCCGGCGCCCCCATTGCGAGCCGCACCTGCCTGCCCACCGCCGGTCGAGCGAGCGCGGCCAGCCGGGCAACATCGCGGAGGCCGTGCGCTGTGATGGCCAGCTTGGTGACCGCCGCCCCCGTCGCGCAGATCGCGCGGTGGCGCTCGGCAAGATCCGCCGGCACGCCGTCGAAGTCGTGCGCGGACACGATCAGGCGCTCCCCGCGGGTCGCCTCCACCCACGGGCGCGCTCTCGAGGGCCGCAAACTCAATGTCGACGTACTCGGCGCCCATGGCCCAGGCTTCGTGCAGCAACCGCAGCCGCGCCTGCTCGCTTCCGCGGAAGTGCCCGCCTTCCCAGCTCGCGCGGCAGGTGACGATCACCGGGCCTGTCCGTCCGGCCAGCGCGCCGGCGACATCCGGGTCGGCGACCATGTCGAGGCGCAGCTCCACCAGGTCGGCGTCGCGAGCCGCCTATCGCGCCGCTCGCGAAGATCCGCGAGCGTCGGGGCGCCGATGGTCACGCACAACTGGGCCATAAAATACGAAAGCCTCTTGCACCGATGTGGTGAAGAGGCTTGGTCGTGCAACACGCTGCTGGTCGGCGTCGTTGGCTGCTAGGCCTCTCCCCTCGGGCTGCCATAAAACCGCCACCAGCTCCGGTACGCACCCGTGCCGCCCGTCGCAGTCACCTTGCGAACCGAGAGGCACGAGGAGTAAGGGAGGGCGAACCGCACGTGAAACCTGGCTGAACGCTAACAGACGGCCCGCGCGCGTGTCAACCACGGGGGCCGAAATGCACGATCTGGCACGGCCGGGTGGGCTATAATTCAAAGACGAAGCCAGCCGGCTGCGCGTCCTGAACGTCCATATAGAAGCGGTTCTCACACACGATGTCGCGACGCCGCGCGCTCAGCGCGCTCATGATGGCGATGCTGGCCGTCTGGCCCCTCCGGGCCGGCGAGCCTACCCTGCCGCTCAAGGACATCACCCCCGGCATGGAGGGGATCGGCCGGACCGTCTTCGAGGGCTCCCGGGTCGAGGATTTCAAAGTCCACATCCTTGGCGTCCTCGCAGAACATCATCGGCCCCAGCCGGAGCCTGATCCTCGCGCGGCTCGAAGGCGGCCCGCTGGCGACCACCGGCGTGATCGCCGGGATGAGCGGCAGCCCGGTTTACGTCGACGGCCGGCTGATTGGCGCCGTCTCCTACTCGCTGGGACAGTTCTCGCGCGGAGCCGATCGCGGGCATCACCCCGATCGACGAGATGGTGGACGCCACCTCGTCCACCGCTCGACGCCCGTCGACCGCGCAGGCGCGGCTCGAGCTGCCCGTCACGAGCGCGTCGCTCACCGCGACGCTCCAGCGGGTGTTCGACCGGACGTCTGCCTTCGCGCGCTCCCCCAACGACGTGAACTTCTTCGGACGATCGGCCTCGAGCTGGTCGGGCGCCGAGCTGGGCGCGATGCTGCAGCCAATCGCCACGCCGCTGGTGCTGAGCGGCTTCTCGGGCGACACGGCAGTCGACCTGGCCAACGCGTTCGGGCGGAGCGGCTTCCAGCCTGTGGCTGGCGCGGTCGCCGGGTCGGCGAGCGCGATCGGCGAGCCGGCAAGCGCCGGGCTTGCGCCTGGCGATCCGATCGGTGTCGGCCTCGTGGACGGCGACCTCTCGCTTGGTGCCACGGGCACGGTCACCAACGTCGTCGACAACCGCGTTTACGCGTTCGGCCATCCCTTCTTCAACCTCGGGCCGACGACCTTCCCGATGACCCAGGCCTTCGTGCACGTCGTCCTGCCGAGCCTGCTGTCGTCGTCGAAGATCGCCTCGCTCGGCCGCATCGTCGGCACCGTGGAGCAGGATCGCGCGACGGCCATTGCCGGCACGCTCGGCCGAGCGCCCTCGATGCTGCCGGTGCACCTGGCGCTCGAGACCGATCGCGGGCCGCGTCGCGAGTTCAAGTTCACGATCGTCCGCGACCAGCTGTTCACGCCGCTGCTGACCTACCTGTCTCTGGTCAACACGCTGAAGTCGTACGAGCGGGAGTTCGGCTCCTCGAGCTTCACGGTGAAGGGTCGCGCGCTCGTGGCGGGGCACGGGCAGATTGCGTTCGAGGATCTCTTCACGGGTGATTCGCCGTCGATCGGCGCGGCCAGCTACATCGCCGGGGCCGCTGGCTTTCCTGCTGACCAACGACGTCGAGCCAGTCGAAATCGACGCGCTGGATCTGACGATCGTCTCGTCCGAGATGCCGAGAACGGCGGAGCTCGAGCGCGTGTGGATCGACGCGCCGTCGATCAAGCCCTGGCAAGACCGTGCCGGTGAAGCTCCTCGTGCGGACGTATCGCGGCGACGAAGTGACGCAGACGGTGCCGGTCGAGATTCCGGTCAACGCCAGCGGGTCGCTGACGCTGCTCGTCGCCGATGGCGCGCGGCTCACGCAATGGGAACAGCGCGAGATCCGTCGGCCCCAGCAGGCGCGCGACGTCGCGCAGATGGTGAAGGCGTTCAACAAGGCCCGCAAGAACAATCGCCTCTACATCCGCCTTGGTCAGCAGCGATGCCGGCGCCGTCGTCGAGGGCGAATCGCTGAGCGCCCTTCCCGCATCGGTGCTGGCGGTGCTCGACGGCGAGCGCAGCGGCAGCGGCGTGTCGTCGCTCGGCACGGCCACGCTCGGCGAATGGGACATCCCCACCGAGTACGCCGTCAGCGGCGCCCGGACCCTGACCCTCTCGCTCGATCAGAACTGATACGACGCTCCGCGTGCCGAGGACCCCCACGTCCATGTCCAGACCGCTGTCCCGGCTGCTGCCGGTTGCATTCTGCCTGTTCGCATGCGGCGTCGCGGTGAACGCAGCCGGCGCGCGCTTCTGGGAAGTGGGCACGCTCGCGGACTTCCTGAAGGGCGATGCCACGAGCCTGTCGATCGACTTGCACGGCCGGCTCCTGCTCGGCCCGTCGCTCACGGCGGTCGCGGATACCGACGCGCCCGTGCTCTGGGGTGCGGTCGTCGCGCCGGATGGCACCGTGTTCGTGGGTTCGGGCAACGACGGCAAGGTGATGAAGGTCACGCGCGACGGCAAGTTCTCGCTCTTCTACGACTCGACCGAGCTGGAGGTGCACGCGCTGGCGTTCGCGCCGGGCGGCGGGTGTGACGTCGGGCACGTCGCCCGACGGGCGCGTCTACAAGGTGGACGCGTCGGGCAACGCGACGCCGTTCTTCGATCCCGAAGACAAATACATCTGGGCGCTGGCGAGCCAGCCGGATGGGACGCTGTTCGTGGCGACCGGCGACAAGGGGCTCATCTACAAGGTCGCCCCGGACGGCAAGGGCTCGGTGTTCTACCGCACGAAGGCGACCCACGTGCGCAGCATGCTGATGACTTCCGGCGGCGATCTGATCGCCGGCACCGAGTCTCCCGGCCGGGTCTTCCGCATCAACGCGTCCGGCACGGGTTCCTGCTGCTCGACTCGAACCTGCAGGAGGTCAGCGCGCTCCGTCCAGGACCAGGCGGCATCGTGTACGCGGCCGCGCTCAGCGGGAAGCCCAGCGAGGATCGCGCTCCTGTCGTGCCTGCCCTGCCGGAGCCGAGTCGTCCGCCCGTGCCGACGGTCACCGCCGAGATCACCGGCATGACGGTCGTGGACGTCGGCACGCCGACGAGCATGGGCGGCAGCCGCGACTCGAGCCGCGGTGTCGGCAAGGGCGCCGTCTACCGCATCCAGCCCGATGGCGTCTGGGACATCGTCTGGACGTCGGCCGACGACACGCCGTGCGACGTCGCGCTCGATCGCGATGGCGCGGTGCTCGTGGCTACAGGCAGCAAGGGGAAGATCTATCGAGTGGCCGGCGAGCCGTCGGAGACAACGCTGCTCGTGCGCGCGCCCGCGCAGCAGGTCACGTCGATGGTGCAGGATGCCGGCGGACTGCTCATCTCGACCGCGAACCCCGGCAAGGTCTTCCGCCTGTCGGCGACGCCGGCGGCGACCGGATCGTGCGAGTCGGATGTCCGCGATGCCGAGTCGGTGGCCACGTGGGGCACCATCAGCTGGCGCGGCACCGTGCCGGGCGGCGGCGACGTGAAGCTGTTCACGCGCACGGGCAACAGCGCCGCACCCGACGATTCGTGGAGCGCGTGGTCTACCGCCTACCGTCGCGGCGAAGGCGAGCAGATCGTCAGCCCGAAAGCGCGGTACTGCAGTGGAAGCTCGAGCTCGCCGGCTCGAGCGGCGCGAGCCCGGTCATCACGTCGGTGACCATCGCCTACCAGCAGCGCAATCAGCGCCCGGAGATCACGTCGATCACGATTCATGCTCCGGGCATCGTGTTCCAGAGGCCGTTCTCGTCGGGCGAGGCGGAGATTGCGGGATACGACGGGCCGCCTAGTCACGCAGCGCGCCGCTGGACCGCAGATCGGCCCGCGGCGCGCCGCTGCTCGGACGGCGCAGCTACCAGAAAGGCCTGCAGACGATCGTCTGGAAGGCGCAGGACGCCAACGACGACGACCTGAGCTACGACATTCAGTACCGCCGCGAAGGCGATACCACCTGGAAGGTGCTGAAGCGGAACCTTCCGGATCCGCTGTTCGTCTGGGACACGACGTCCGTGCCGAATGGCACCTACGTCATCAAGGTGCTTGCCTCCGGATGCGCCGGCGAACCCGCCCGGCGCCGCGCTCGTGGCCGAGCGCGAGAGCGACACGTTCGACGTCGACAACTCGCCGCCGTCGATCACGGTGGCCTCGGTCACGCGCGACAACGGCCACACGACGGTGCGCTTCACGGTGAAGGACGCCGACTCGCCGGTGCAGCGCGTCGAGTACTCGATCGAGGCCGACCGCTGGCGTCCGATCTACCCGAAGGACGGGATTGCCGACTCACGGACCGAGGAATTCGAGCTGGTGCTCGATCAGGACGTGGGGGACCGCCAGATCATCCTGCGCGCGTTCGACACGATGAACAACGTGGCGACGACGCGCGCCGAGGCAGCAGGCGCGGCGCTGAGCTAGGCCGGTGGTCGGGGTCGAGACGCGGGCCGGGTAAGTGTCGGGGCTCTCGCCCGATCGCGAGATCGTCCGCGGGCGCTCGATCGGCGATGACGGCGGCGGCGCGATGCGGCCGCGCACGCGCGTCTGCGCCAGCAGCCACACCACGTTCACGGCCACCGGCGTATCCCCAGCGCGCGCGGGCTCGAACTTCGTCTGCGCCGCGGCATCGAGCAGCTCCACGATCGCGCGCTGCCCCACGGGCGACCGGCCCGCGTCCTGCAGCAGCAGTTCGAGGCGCGCTGACACGCCCTTCACGGGTCACCACAGCCGCCAGCGCAAACACCGCATCTTCCCGATCGACGACCGGCGGGTTAATCCCGTCACTGCGCGGCACCAGCAGGCGGCCGTCCAGCGACACCGGATTCCGGTTCGACCCTGGATCCGGCGAGCACGCCAATCAGCGCGGCCATCGACGAGGGTTGCTCGCGCAGCGTCAGACGCATCAGGCCGAGCGCGGCCGCCACGCAGGCCAGCGTCGCGGCGACGGCGCCGAGCGCCGGCCACACGAGGTGCATGTCGTCGAACAGCGCGCGGACGCGCGCGTCAGCGAGGGCTCGGGCCCGATGGCCAGCCGCACCCGCACCTGACGGCCCAGCGCGTCGGGATCAACCGGCGGCGTGATCGCTGACGGCCGCCCGCAGCTCGACGCCCACCTGGCGCAGACGATGGCGCTCGCCCGAGCAGCTCGGGCACTGGCGCAGATGGTTCTGGATGGAGGCTCGCGCCTCCATCGGCAGCTCGCCATCGTGGTGCGACTCGAGCAAACGGCGCGTCGCGCGACAGCTCCAGCGGATCATGGCGTCGCCTCCTGCAGCACCGACCGAAGGGCCTGGCGCGCGCGCGTCAGGCGGGACTTCACCGTGCCGAGCGTGACACCGAGCGAAAAAGCGATTTCCTCGTAGCTGAGCCCGTCGATCTCACGGAGTGCGACGACCGACCGCTGGTCGAACGGCAGGCCTTCCAGCGCCGCCCACAGCCGTCGGCCCAGTTCCTTGCGGGCGAACAGCCGGTCTGGGGCCATCTGCGCTTCGCCCACCGGGTCGCCGTGCTGCGAGACGTGCAGGTCGAGCGACACCTGGCTCGACCGGCGGCGTCGCCGCCACCACCGCTGCTGGTTACGGGCCTGGTTCACGACGATGCGGTAAATCCAGGTCCGCAGTTGCGACTGCCCCGGAACTGCGAGAGGGTCGGAAAGACCTTGAAGAAGACGTCCTGGGAGAGGTCGAGCGCCTCGTCACGGTCGCCCAGCAGGTGGTAGGCCAGCTGGAAGACCATGCGCTGGTGCTCGTTGACCAGAGTCCACGCAGGCCGCTTCGTCGCCCTGCGCGCACCGGGCCACCAGGGTCGCTTCGCGATCCTCGACGTCCTGCCATGACCCCGGACGTGCCGCCGATGAAACTGCCAGATCCTCGGCCACGGGCGCTGCTCCGACTATAGCAAGTCCCGACCGGCCCGGCCATTCGGGCCTGTTGGTTGCCAGAGTTAGACACCGGCAACCCCGGGAAGTTCCATGCTCTTGGGACGCTGGCGGCCGCCCCAGCTTGCCCCTGTAGGCAGCGTATTCCCCTGATAGGATTGGCCTGTGCGTCGGACCATCCTCGCCACATGTGGCGTGCTGCTGGTCGGGGCCGCAGCGGCCGTGGCGTGGACGGCGGCCGGCCGGGACCGGGAATATCGCCGGCTGATTGCCGAAGGCGAGACCGCCCTGGCGGCCGACCAGTCCGGTCCGGCCATCGAAGCCTTCAGCGGCGCCATCGCGCTGAAGCCCGAGTCGATGCTCGGCTACCTCAAACGGGGCGAGACCTACCGCACGGCCGGCGACCTCAAGCGCCGCCCTGCGAGACCTTCGACAGGCGAGCGAGCTCGACCCCGGCGCCACGCGACCGCTCGAGCAGGCCGGCGACGTGCAGCGTGCGCTCGGCAGGTTCGACCGCGCCGCCGAGCGATACGCGGCATACGTCGTGCTCGACGACCGATCGCCGCAGGTGCTCTACAAGCTCGCGCTCGCCCGCTATCAGAACGATCAGCCCACGACCGCGATTCCTCCACTGCAGCGCGCGCTGGCGCTGAACGATCGGTTCGCCGAGGGCTACTACCTGCTGGGGCTTTGCCTCGAGGCCGACAACCGCGCGCGTGATGCCCTCACCGCGCTGGAGCGCGCCATCCGCCTGGCGCCGGCGCTCGCGCCGGCTCGCGAGTCGCTGGCGCGCGTCTACCGGCGCCTGGGGCGGCGGGATGATGCCATCGAGCAGTTCGAGGCGCTGGCGGCGCTGGAGCCCGCGTCCCGAACGACGGCTCGCGCTGGCCGCGCGCGTGCGGACGCCGATCGCACCGATCTCGCCGTCACGACGCTCAGTCGCGCCGCCGAACGTTTCCCCGACAGCCGTCGTCATCTACGCGATGCTTGGTGAAGTGTGGCTGCACGTGGCCGAGGCGCGGTCGGATCGCGTCGCGCTTGGCAAGGCCGTCGAGGCGCTGCGGGCTGCCGTTCTGCGCGGCGGTTCCACCAGTCGTGAGCTGGCGTTGTACGGCCGGGCCCAGCTTCGTGCCGGCGATCTCGCCGGCGGCCTGCCGCTCGCTGCGGGAAGCATCGACGAAGCTGCCGGTCGATCCCGACACGTTCAGACACCTGGCGATGGCCGAAGCCCGGTCCGACACCCGGCGCGCGCGTGATGCGCTCGTGCGCTACTCCGTGCTCGCCTCGCCGTCGGCCGAGACATCGCGTGAGATTGCGCGGCAGATCGGCGCGTGGTCGATGTCCTGCGCGACCCTGCCACGGCGGCCACGTGGCTGGCGCGGGCCATCGATCCGGTGCGGCCCGATCCCGCGCTGCTCGGCGATCTGGCCGAGGCCGAGCTCGGCTCCGGCCGTACCGATGCTGCGCGTGAGACCGTCGAGCGCGGTCTGGCAGTGGCGCCAGGCAACGATCGGCTGCTTCGCCTGCGCGTGCGGCTCCGCACGTCATAGCGCTCGCTCCGCCGTCAACCCGAGCCGGTCGATCAGCTTCGCCAGCCCCTGCCGGCTGATGCCGAGGTCCACTGCCGCGCGGCTGCGGCGTCCGCCCGCCCGGGCCAGCGCCGCGCGCACGAACCCCATTTCGAATCGCCGGCGCGCCTCGTCCAGGGTGAAGCCCGTCGTCGCGGTGTCGCGCAGCGCAGCAGGCATCGCAGAGAGGCCGATCGTGCCGCGGCGCGGTGCGCCAACCGCGATGGAGGCGAGCACGTTCTGCAGTTCGCGCACGTTGCCGGGCCAGTCGTAGCGTGCCAGGGCGCCAAGCGCGTCGGCGCCAAGCACGGCGCCACTGCCGACGCGGTCCGCCGCGAGACGCCAGAAGTGGCGAGCCAGTTCGGTGATGTCCTCGGGACGGCTCCGCAGCGGTGGGACGTCGATCCGGATCACGTCGAGGCGGAACCGGAGGTCGGCGCGGAATCTCCCCGACGTCACCTCGTCGGACAGCGACCGGTTGGTGGCTGCGACGATCCTGGCGTCCACGCGACGCGCACGCGTCTCACCCAGCCGTCGAATCTCGCCGTCCTGCAGCGCGCGCAGCAGCTTGGCCTGCGCACGCGCGCTCAATTCGCCCACCTCGTCCAGGAACAGGGTGCCGCCGTCGGCGTCCTCGAAAGGCCGGCGCGCTCGGCCACCGCGCCGGTGAACGCACCACGCGCGTGGCCGAACAACTCCGCTTCGACGAGGTCGTCGGTCAGCGCGGCGCAGTTCAGCGCGCAGAACCGTCGCGCGTGCCGCGGGCTCCGCAGAGTGAACAGCGCGGGCGACCAGCTCCTTCCCAGCGCCGCTCTCTCCCTCGATCAGCACCGGGAACGGCGCCGGGCCGGCACGGTCGATGGCACGGCGGACGCGTCCGATGCCGTCGCTGGCGCCAATCAGCATCAACTCATCGCCGGTGGCGGCGGGCCTCTGTCCGTGACGCGCCATCGACACCACGGGCGCAAGCGCGGCGACGGCCGCTCGAGCGAGCGACACGGCGTCGGCCGTCGGATGCGCAGCCCAGCGGCACGCGAGGGCACCGATGACCGCCTCACCGTGACGAACTGGCCACGCCGCCTCCCACCCGTCGTCACCCTGCTCGGGACCGAGCGGCGCCGCCAGGCGAATCACGCGCGTGGCCACGACGACTGACGGAGGCCGGCCGGTCCGGCCCATCACGACCGGGCGCTGGTCGTCGTCTGCACCAAACACGGCCACGCCGGCCGCGCTCGTGCGCGACGCCAGCAGGTGGCATCCACGCGTCGACCGCCGCTTCCGGCTCGGCGTCCTGCTGACACGCTTCGAGGATGGCGACGATGTCCTGCACCATGAGGGGACTCCTGGGAATGGCGAGGCGCGGCCAGGGCCAGATCCAGCCGGTCGCGTCGGACACCAGCGCGTGCGCGCCGGTGGCCAAGGCGGCCTGGCGCACTTCGTCGCTCAATGCGTCGAGGTTCTCTGGCCGGGTCGTCAGTGCCGCCGCAAGCCGCGCGCGTGCGCGGATCAGGCGCGGCGCGGGGGCGCCGGTGAGTGCTCGGACCGCGTTCCTCCACCGCGCGTCGAGAGGTGCGCCGGCGGCAGCGCGCGATTCGAGCAACGCGAGGTCGCGCTCGGCGCGCTCGGCGGGATCGTCGAGCGTGAGACCGCTCGAGCTCGCCGGCCACCGGCGGCGGCGTGGGCTGTATCTCCCAGCGTCGTGTCGATGCGAAGGCGTGCCCGCAAGGCCTCGTGCGAGCAGGCACGGAGCGGCATCCTTCCGCGCGAGCTCGACGGCCTGCGCGATCTCCGAGAGCGGCCGGTTCCAGGGCTCCCTGTGCCGTGAGAAGCCGCGCGCGCATCACGCGCGCCGCCACACCGCTTCGCCCATCGACCAGGTTCATGGCGTCGGGCCACCGGCGCTGCCAGTAGAGACACTCGCCAAGCTGCGCCGACCAGATCGTCAGTCGGCTCCAGTCCTTCGACTCGCTGCGCTTCCGATCGCGCTCCTCAGCAATGCCTCGGCCCGGGCAAGCTGTGCATCGTGGATCCACGCCGTCGCGAGCGCGGCCAGCAGGTGGCATCGGCGGCGGGCACTGGTGGTCGTGCGCCGCACGGTCCGCGGCCTGTTTCCACGCGCGCTCGGCTTCGAGCACGCGGCCGCCGCGGGCACACGTAGCTGCCAGTGCGGCCCAGACCGGCGCGCTGGCGGCGTCCCGCCGTCTCTCGAGTCGAGCCGCCTTCGCGTCGCAGTGTCCGGCACGCCCGTGCGCGACGGCCACGTCCTTCGTCCAGCGCCGCTCGCGAGAGGACGCGCGCGACGGCAGGGTCTGCTAGAGCCGGACGCTTCGTGTCGGCATGGTCCAGTGGTCGCTCGTGCACCTTCGTCGTGCGATGAAGGGGTCGACGGTCTGGGCGCCGCAGTCGACAACCACTGCCCGGGCCAGCTGTTCGGGCGTGATCGGCGTCAGCACTCTCCACGACGCCCGGAGGGCTCCCCTCCCGGACGACGTTCAGGACGATCCGCGTCCGCGCGCTCGCCGATCCGATCGCGAGGAGGAGGGGCGGACAACCTCGACGCGGCCTCGGCGTCCCACCGCACGCGTCTCGCACACCACGAGCAACGAGTGATCGCACAGCCGGCCGAGCCACGGCTGCGTCCCGTCCTCGAGGTGAACCAGCGCCCCAAGCAGGTCCGACGCAATCGGCACGACGCCCCGGCGGCGAGCCTCCCGCGCCAGCACTCGCCGCGCCGAGCGCCACCCGGCGCCAGGCTGGGCGCGCACGTTCCACACGACCGGCCCGGCGCCTGCCGCAGCATCGAGGCGATCGACGAGCCGCGTCACGAGTGGCCGTTCGATCAGCCGAATTCCCAGGCCATGGCCCTGCGCCGACAGCGCGCCGGCGACGTCAGCCCGGACAGCCGTCCTCGCCAAGCGAGGCTGGCGGCGAAGCCGCATCCTGGATGACAGTCGATGATCCGAACCGACGAGAGCCCCTGACTGCACAGAAAGGACGCAGCCCGCACGCGAGCTCGAAAGCCCGGCGGTTCCGGACACGTCGCTCGCCTCGAACCACTCCGCCGTGCCGATATGGCCGAAGTCAGATGCGAGCCGAGATCCGGATGCCACAACGACGCCAGCGCTGCGCCCAGATCCGCCAGCGCACCGCGCGCACTCGGATCGACCGCGCCGATGCGCACCACGGCCCGTCGACCGGTCGCAAGATCGACGTAAATGCCGTCAGCGCATCGTGGCGAACCTCAGGGCGACGAGAGGCAGCGGATCGGACACACCGGATCTCGCTGCAAGACGCGTCGCGGTGGCATCAGCCGCGATCGATGCGCGTCGGGATCAGACGCCCAGGTCGCGCAGGCTCAGTCACTTTCGCGGCGCCGCGCGAACGCTGCGGCACGCGCATCCAGGCGCCGCCGAGCGGCGGACGTCGCAGAAAGTTCGTATAGAATGTTGCGGTAATGTTGCGATTTCTCACCGCTGGTGAGTCGCACGGACAAGCGCTCGTGACGATCATCGACGGCATGCCCGCCGGGCTGCCGATCGATTTCGACGCCATGACGACCGCGCTTCGCCGGCGGCAGGGCGGCTACGGCCGCGGGCGCCGCATGGCGATCGAATCCGACCGCGCGCAGGTGCTGTCTGGCGTGCGGCGCGGCAAGACGACCGGCGGCCCGATCGCGCTCCTCATCCCGAACAGGGACTGGGCAGAACTGGCAGAAGACGATGCACGTCGAGGCGGAGATGCCCGAGGACGCCACGGGCGCCAACCGCACGGCCGTGACGCGCCCGCGCCCGGGCCATGCCGATCTCGCCGGCGCCCTCAAGTACGGCCTCGACGACATCCGCGATGTGCTCGAGCGCGCCAGCGCCGGGAGACCGCGGCGCGCGTGTCGCCGCTCGGCGCGCATCGCGCGGCAGCTGCTGGCGCACTTCGGCGTCGAGGTCGCTCAGCCACGTGATCGATGATCGGCGGCGTCGGGGATCGACGAGTCCGCTGGCCGTCACGGTCGATCGCATCCGCGCGATTCCGACGGATTCGCCGCTGCACTGCGCGGATCCGGCCGTCGAGCAGCGGATGGTCGCGGCGATCGATCAGGCGCAGCGACGCCGGCGACACCCTCGGCGGCGCATTCGAAGTCGTCGTCGACGGGCCTGCCGGTCGGCCTCGGCAGCTACGTCCAGTGGGACCGGAAGCTCGACGGCCGGCTCGGCGCAGGCGCTCATGTCGATCCACGCGATCAAGGCGGTGGGCATCGGCAGCGGGCCGGACGTCGCGACGCTTCCCGGCTCGCGCATCCACGACGAGATCGTCGCCGGCCGGCGAACCGCCGACCGGGCATCCGGCCGTCGGCGTCACGCGGCCGACACAACAACGCCGGCGGCCTCGAAGGCGGCGTCACCAACGGCGAGGACCTTCGCGTGACGGGCTACATGAAGCCAATCTGCGACGCTGATGAAGCCGCTGCGGTCGGTCGATCTGACGACGCTGGCCGAAGCGCCGGCGGCGATCGAGCGCAGCGACGTCTGCGCCGGTCCCCGCCGCCGCGGTCGTCGGCGAGGCCATGGTGCATCCTGGTCGTGGCCGACGCGTTCCTGGAGAAGTTCACCGGCGACAACCTGGCGGACATCGACGCGCGCAGTCGACGCCAGCACCGCGTGCCGTGCGGGCCCGGTTCGCTCCGCTCGCGAGGCTCCCGCACCCGGCCGCTGCGCGATCCTGACGCGACGCCGCGATGCTCCGGCCCATCGTCAAGCACGGCGAGCGCGTGCTGCATCGTCCAGCGGAACCGGTCGGCGAGCTCACGCCGGAGATTCAGCAGCTCATCGACGACATGATCGCGACGATGTATGCCGCGCCGGGCGTCGGGCTCGCGGCGCCGCAGGTGGGCATCCCGCTGCGCCTGTTCGTCGTCGACATCTCGGCGGGGCGCCGATCGGAGCGAGCTCCGCGTCTGCGTCAACCCGGAGTTCGTCGTCGCGCGAGCGGAACGCAGCTCGAGGAGGAAGGCTGCCTGAGCGTGCCCGGCTTTGCCGCCACCGTGCTGCGTCCGGCCAGGGCCGTGCTGTCGTGCCTGGACCGTGAGGGCCACCAGCAGGCGATCGACGGCACGGGCCTGCTCGCGCGGGCGCTCCAGCACGAGATGGACCACCTCGACGGGACCGCTGTTCGTCGATCGGCTGCGGGGCATCAAGCGCCAGCATGATCCTGCGCAAGATCCACAAGATGAAACGCGCCGGCCAATGGTGACGCACGCGCCTCTGCGCATCGCGTTCTTCCGGGACGCCCGGAGTTCGCCGTGCCGACGCTCGGCTGCCCTGCTGGCGCAGCCGGCACATCGTCGTCGGCGTGATCACGCAGCCTGACCGTCCGCGCGGCCGCGGCCATCAGCTGACGCGCCGGTCGCCGTGAAAGCAGTTCGCCGTCGAACGCGGCATTCCGGTGCTGCAGCCCGAGCGGCTGAAGGACCGAAGGCTTCCTGACGGCCTTCCGCGCGCTCGACGCCGACCTCGGCGTCGTCGCGGCCTACGGCCGGATCATCACCGACGTGATGCTGAGCACGCCGCGCCTCGGCATGATCAACGTCCACGCGTCGCTGCTGCCCGCGGTGGCGGGGCGCGGCGCCCGTCCACCGCGCGCATCATTGCGGGCGATCATGAGACCGGCGTGACGATCATGCGGGTCGTCCGCGAGCTGGACGCCGGGCCCGCTGCTGGCGGTCGAGCGGCGCGCGCATTGGCGGTGAAGAGACCAGCGCCGACGTCGAGCGCGCTGGCAGGCGAGAAATGGGCGCAGCACTCGCCGCGGACACCGTCGAGCGGCTGTCGCAGGGCCGGTGCCCGAGGAGCCACAGCCGGATGCTGGGTGTGACCTGCGCCAGATCGGATCACCAAGGGCGACTCCTCCATCTTCTGGTGGAGGTCGGCGCACGAGCTGCACAACCAGGTCCGCGGGCTGCACCCCTGGCCCCATGCGTCGACGACGATCGGCGAGCACCGGCTGCTGATTCTGAAGACGGCGGTATCGGACGGGCCTGCCCGTCTTCAGCTGTGCCCGGCAGCGTCCTCGAGGCCGAAGCCGACAGCCTGGTGATCGCGGCCGGACACTGGGACGGCTTCGCATCCTGGCGCTACGGCCCAGGGACGCCGGACGATGACGACGCGGGAGTTCCTCGCCGGCCACAAGCTCGCCGTCGGCGCCCGAATGGAATGACGGCCCCGGCTCGTCGAGCGGCGTACGAGGCTCTGCGCGCCATCGAGTCGGGCCGCGCGCTGCTCGCCGAAGCCATCGTCGCGTCGCGCGAGCCGCTGCAGGACGTGATCGCGACCGCGCGCTCGTCACGTCGATCGTCACCGGCACGCTGCGGTGGCGCAATCGCCTCGAACTTCGTGCTGTCGCGCCATGTCATGCGCGAGCTCGCGCGGCTCGATCCCGAGGTGCTCGGAGATCCTCCGCCTCAGCGTCTATCAGTTGCTGTTCCTCGCGCGCGTGCCCGCATCCGCCGTGGTGCACGACGCGGTCAACCTGACGCGCGCGGCCGGCAAGACGAAGCGCCGCCGGCTTCGTCAACGCCGTGCTCCGCAAGGTCTCGCGGACACGCGACCGACTGGATCTTCCGCAGGCGCCTTCCGCAGGCGCAGCGAGGACACGCGAGGCATGGCTCGATGCGCTCAGCCTGACCGGGTTCGCACCCGCGATGGCTGCGTCGAGCGATGGCTGGACCGGATGGGCCCGGAGGCAGCCGCGGCGTGGGTCGAATTCAACAACGAGGAGCCCGCGCTGACGATTCGCGCGAACACGCTCAAGACCTCGCGCGAGCTGCTCGGCGAGCGGCTGCTCGATGCGGGCGTCGGAGACCGGGCGCCTCAGGTTTGCTCCTGACGGACTGCGCGTGCTGCGCGGCAATCCGCTGCGCACGCCGCTGGCGAAGCAGGGGCCTGTTCGTGGTCAGGACGAAGCCTCGCAGCTCGTCGCGCTCATGTGCGGTCGGCAACAGCGATGGCGGACCCTCGACGCCTGCGCCGCGCCCGGGGGGGCAAGACGCTCGTGCTCGCCTCCGGGACCTGCGCGCGAGCGGCCTCCTGGTCGCGGCGGACCGCCGCTGGCGGCGGTTGAAGCTGCTGCGCGACTACCTGGCCACCGCAGGCGCCGGTCAGGCGAGGATCGCCGCACTCGATCTTTCGGCCGGCGCCCCATTCAGGGACATCTTCGATCTCGTGCTCGTGGACGCCCCGTGCACCGGCCTGGGCGGCACGCTGCGGCGAGAGGTCGACATCCGGTGGCGCCGCTCGGCGCGGCGATGTCGGAGCGGCGGCGGCGGTCAGGCGCGGATGCTGCGCCATGCGGCGAAGCCTGGTGGCCCCAGGCGGCCGGCTGGTCTATGCCACCTGTTCCAGCGAGCCGGAGGAGAACGAGGGTGTGTTCGAGGCATGGCTCAGCGGCGAACCGAGCTTCCGCCCGGCCGGCCCGGAGCTGCTGTCGGGCGAAGGCGTCCCGTCCGGGCTGCTCGACCAGCAGGGCCATCTGCACACCCGCCCGGATCTACACTGGCCTGGAAGCGCTTTTTCGCCGCGGCGGCCGACCGCGCCAGTGCCCGCTGACGGCCCCCGTGTAGCTACGCTGAATGGTTGCATGGCGTTGACCTCCGCGTGTGGGGCGCGGGCAAGCTGCTGGTCCTGCTGGCCGCCCTCGGCGCCACCTATCCTGCTGTCCGCCTTTCTTGCCGTGCGCATGTCGGTTCGCGCCAGCGGGTCACGGTTCCCGACCTCACGGGCCGCTCGGTGAACGACGCGTCGGCCCGGCTCGGGGACCTCGGATTGACCCTGCGAGTCGATGAGAACCGGCGGACGGATCCGAAGATCGCGGCCGGCTCGGTCGTGCAGCAGGACCCCACGCCGGGGTCGCACGTCCGCCGGCCAGCGGTCCATTCACGTGTGTGGGTGAGCCAGGGCGAAGAGGTCATCGTCGTGCCCTCGCTCGTCGGCGATTCCGAGCGTAGCGCGGAAGTCCGGCTCACGCAGGGCGGCAGGAAACTGGCCGGGACGGCCGAGGTGCGACAGCCACGACTACGCGCCCGATGCGGTGATCGCGCAGGACCCGGCGCCGGGCACGCACGGCGCGACGGTCGCGCTGCTGGTGAACCGCGGCGCGCGTGGCGTGAGCTACGTCATGCCCGATCTCATCGGCGTCGACGGCGATCGCGCGGCCGAGACTGCTCCGCACGCGCGGCTTCCGCGTCGCAGTCGTCGGCACGCAGCCGTACCCCGGCGTCGCCGTCGGGCATCGTGATTCGGCAGACGCCCGCCGGCTGGCTTCCAGGTCGGCCCGGGCGAGCCGATCGCGCTGGAGGTCAGCCGATGAGCGTGCGTCTGGCGCCGTCGATCCTCTCGGCCGACTTCGCCGCGCTCGGCGACGCGCGTCGCCGACGGTCGAACGCGGCGGCGCGGATCTGATCCACGTGGACGTGATGGACGGCCACTTCGTGCCCAACCTCACGATCGGCCCGGCCGTCGTGACGGCCGCTGCGGCGCGTGACGACGCTGCCGCTCGACGTGCACCTGATGATCACCGATCCCGACGCGCTACCTCGACGCGTTCGCCGAGGCGGGCGCCGCGCGATGACCGGTGCACGTGGAGGTCCTGCCGCACCTGCAATCGCACGCTCAGCGCGATCAGGAAGCTCGGCTGCCGGGCGGGCGTGGCCATCAATCCCGTCCACGCCCGCTCGAGGCGCTCAACGAAGTCGCTGGACGACCTCGACATCGTCCTGGTCATGTCGGTGAACCCGGGCTTCGGCGGTCAGTCCTTCATCCCGCACAGCGAGTCTAAGATCCAGCGGGTCCGTCAGATGCTGGACGCCCGCCGCAGCCGCGCGGCACCTGTCGGTGGACGGCGGCGTCGACCGCACGAACGCTCCCGCGGGTGGTGAGCGCCGGCGCGACCGTGCTGGTGGCGGGCGCGGCGATTTTCGGCACACCCGATCCGGAGCAGACAACGCGCGATCTCGGAGCCCCGGCGCAGCAGGCCGCGGGGGCTCAGTCGCGATCGTGACGTCACAGTGCATCGCACCGGCGCCACGACCGTGCGCGTGCGTTATGCGGAGACCGGACCAGATGGGCGTGGTGCTACTACGCCAACTACTTCGTCTGGTTCGAGGTGGGCCGCGACCGATCTGCTGCGACAGCTCGGCTGGACCTATCGCGAGATGGAACACGCGGGCTTTCAGCTGCCCGTCGATCGAGGCGCACTGCCACTACCTGCGCGCCGGCACGCTACGACGACGAGATCGAGATCCGCACGGCGGGCACGGCTGGTCTCCGCGGTGCGCGTGGCGTTCGACTACGAGGCCGTCCGCAAGGGCGACGGCGTCGTCACGGCGACGGGACGCACGCTGCACGCAGCGGTCGACGCCGGAGGGGCGGCCGTGCCGGCTGCCGACCGCGAGTGCGGGAACTGTTTCAATGAAGGCGCTCGTCACCGGCGTCGCCGGGTTCATCGGCTCGCACCTGGCCGGGACGCTGCTCGACGCGCGGCGCCGACGGTCACGGGATCGGACTGCTTCACGGACTACTATCCGCGGCCGATCAAGGAAGCGCAACCTCGCCACCGTGGCGACGCACGACCGGTTCCGGTTCGTGGAGACGTCGATCCAGGACGCGGATCTCGATGCGCTGCTGGACGGCGTGACGCACGTGTTTCACCTGGCCGCGCAGGCCGGCGTGCGAAAGAGCTGGGGGCGCGACTTCCGGATCTACACGACCAACAACGTCGACGCGACGCAGATCCTGCTGGAGTCGGTCGTCGAGGCGGCCGATCGAGCAGCTCGTCTACGCCTCGAGCTCGTCGGTCTACGGCGACGACGCGCCGATTCCGATGCGCGAGAGGCGCTGCCGCACCCGCTCTCGCCATACGGCGTGACCAAGCTCGCCGCCGAGCAGCTGTGCCACCTGTATGCCGTCAACCACGGCGTGCCGGCCACTGCGCGTGCGCTACTTCACCGTGTATGGCCCTCGCCAGCGTCCTGACATGGGCTTCCATCGTTTCCTGCAAGCCGCCGATCAGCGGCTCGCCGATCACGGCGTACGGCGACGGCGAACAGACGCGCGACTTCACGTTCGTCGGGGACGCCGTGGCGGCGACGATTCTCGCGGGCGACCGCGGACGTTCCGGGCGCCGTCTACAACATCGGCGGCGGCTCGCGCGTGACCGTCAACCACGTGCTCGACCTGATTGCCGCAGATCAGCGGCCGGCCGATTGACATTCGCCGCGAAGCCGTCCCAGAAAGGCGACATGCGCGACACCTACGCGGACACGTCGCTTGCGCGCGCCGATCTGGGCTTCAGCCCGACGACTTCACTCAAGGACGGCCTGACGGCCGAGTATCACTGGCTTCTTACTTCCCTGTTCTCGCATGATCACATCGCCTGGTGTCCGGTCGCTGCTTCGGTCGCTTCGCTGCCCTCTCGCTGCTGTTTGTCGTCGGCTGCGGCGGGAAGAAAGACGTGCTGCCCAGAGGGCAACAGAGCCCGACAAGTTCCTTTCACGATCGAGGCATCGCGACGCTCGAGGAACAAGCACTGGCTGACGGCGCGCGGTAATCTTCCGCCGGATCATCGACTCGTATCCGCAGAGCAACTACCGGCCAGACGCGAAGCTGGGGCTGGCAGATTCGTCACCTCGGCGAGGACTCGACCGAGTCGCTCATCCTGGCCGTGAACGAGTACGCGAGTTCCTACGTTCTACCCGACCAACGCACGCGCCGACTACGCGCAGTACAAGCTCGGAATGACGCACTTCAAGCAGATGCGGGCCAGCCAGCGCGATCAGTCCGAGACCAGCCAGGCCGTGCTGGAGTTTCAGGTCTTCGTCGCCAAGTATCCGAACAGCCCGCTCATGCCCGAATGTACGGCAGAAGCTGCGCGAATCGCGCGATCGGCTGAGCACGCACGAGTGAAGTGGGGGTCTTTTACTACAAGCGGCGCTGGTATCCAGGGGCGATCGATCGCCTGAAGGCGCTGTTGAAGGAGGACCCCGGCTTCACCGGACGCGACGGGGCCTACTACTACCTTGCGGAAGCGCTGGCTGGAAGATGCGCCTGACCGCCGAGGCGCTGCCGTACTACGAGAAGCTCATCGCCGAGTTCGACGCCAGTGAGTATCTCCAACAGGCCAGGCAGCGCCGCACGACGAGTTGCGCGGACAGCTCGACGCGAAGCCTGCCGCCCCGGCCACACCCGAGTCGACGCCTCCCGCCACCACGCCGCGCCCCCGCCGACGCGCAGCGTGGACGCCATCGGCGAACACCGCCGAAGCGAGCTCGCGAACCCGTTCCTGACGTGAGCTAGCCGGTTGCGACGGCTGCGCCGGCGCGCTTCCTCGAAGTCCGCCACATCGCGGCAGGCCCGGGCGTCGCCTGATACGCCCGGTAGTAGTCGAGGGGCCGAAACGATGGCCGTGACGAGCACCACCCACAGGGCCACCTGGCCGAGCCACAGGAACGGCTGCGCGCCGTTCTGGCCGAGGATCGGAGCAGGATGGCGGTCACCTGCGACACCATCTTGATCTTGCCCAGCGAGGAAGCGCCGAAGCCGAGGCCTCGCGTGGACGCCGAAGCTGCGAAGGCCGGTCACCGCCAAGCTCGCGGCCGATGATCACGGCTACGATCCAGGCCGGCGCGAGGCCGAGCTGCACGAGCGAGATAGAACGCCGCGGACGTTAGGAGCTTGTCGGCGATGGGATCCATCATCCGCCCGAGCGAGGTGACCTGCCCGCGGCGCCGCGCGAGGTAGCCATCGAGCCAGTCGGTGACCGACGCCAGCCCGGAAGATGGCGGCGCCGACGCGATTCGGCGTGGGGATGCCGAGAAGCGCCTGCCCTCGAACTTGGTCAGCCAGGACGACGACCAGCAAGGGGACCAGAAAGATCCGCGTGATCGTGAGCGCGTTCGGCAGGTTCATGAGAGCCGCTCGCGAGCATTGTGCAACAGGCGCATGCGGCCGGATCGAGCCGGTGGCCGTCATCCGCTCGGGATATGATCGACGATTGTCATGAAGGCCATCCTTCTCGTCGGGGGCAAGGGCACGCGGCTCCGGCCGCTCACGCTCCACACGCCCAAGCCCATCGTTCCGATATTCAACCGTCCGTTCTCCACTACCAGATCGACCTGTTGAAGCAGGTGCCGGAAATCGACGAAGTCATCCTCAGCCTGAACTACCAGCCGCGCCGCATCGAGGAGGTCTTCGGCGACGGCGCGGACGCCGGCATCAAGATTCGCTACGTCGTCGAGCCGGCGCCGCTCGGCACCGGCGGCGCCGTGCGCTACGCCGGCGAGTGCGCTGACGCGAGTCGGTCGTCGTGTTCAACGGCGACGTGCTGACCCAGGTCGATCTGGCCGCGGTCATCGACGCTGCACCGCGAGCGCAAGGCGCGAGCCACGATCGTGCTGACGCCGGTCGACAACCCGACGGCCTACGGGCTGGTCGAGACCGACGAGGCCGGCAACATCCAGCGCTTTCTCGAGAAGCCGAACGCCGACGAGATCACGCTGCGAACACGATCAACGCCGGCATCTACGTCCTGGAGCCGGACACGTTCGACCGGATTCCGAAGGACACGCCGTGGTCGATCGAGCGGAGCTTCTTTCCGTCGTTCATCGAGCGCGGCGAGACGTTCGTCGCCTATCGTACTACGCGGCTACTGGATCGACATCGGCACGCCGGAAGAATACACGCAGGTCCATCGCGACATCATGGACGGCCGCGTTCAGGCACCGCCGTTTGCGGGCCAGCCGGCGGGCACGTGTTCCGCGGCGATGGCGCCCGCGTCGAAGACGGCGCGGTCGTCGAGGGTCCCTGCTTCTCTCGACGCCGACACGGTCGTGCAGGCCGGCGCGTACGTCGGGCCGTGTATTCGGTGCTGGGTACGCAGCTGCGTGATCGAGGAACAGGCGCGCGTCTCCGGCAGCATCGTCTGGGCCACGGGACGAGATCGGCCAGGAAGCGTCGATGACGGATGCCATGCCGGCCGGCACGTGCACTGTCGGCCGCGGGGCGGTGATCGGCCCGGGCGCGCTGCTGGGCGACAAGAGTGTGGTCACCGACTACAGCCGGCTCTGAAATGACGAATGAAGAGTGACGAATGACGAGTGGCGAATGAGGCGGTGATGAATCCAGACATCTTCAAGGCGCATGACGTTCGTGCCCTTTACCCGCAGGAGCTCGACGAGACCATCTGCCGGGACATCGGCCGCGGCTTCGTTGCCTATCTCGGCGCGCGGCGCATTGCGGTGTCGAGGGACATGCGCCTGTCGTCGCCGTCGCTGGCCGAGGCCTTCATCGAGGGCGCGCTCGCGCAGGGCGCCGACGTCGTCGACTACGGAATGATGGCGACCGACATGCTGTACTTACGTCGTCGCCACGCGACAAGCTCGAGGGCGGCGCGCAGATCACCGCCTCGCACAACCCGCCGCAGTACAACGGCATCAAGATGGTGCGCGCGGAAGCCTTCCCGCTCTCCGGCGATGCGGGGCTCGGCGAGATCCGCGACATGATTCAGAAGGGCACGCTGCCGGCCGCCGGCCGCGCGGCCGAGGCACTCGCACGCAGCCGCAACGTTCTCGACGCGCTATCGGTCACGTCTTCTCGTTCATCGACAAGTCGGCGATCAAGCCCTTCAACGTGCGTCCTCGACGCCGGCAGCGGCATGGGCGGCCTGGTCGCGCCGAAGATCTTCGAGCAGCTCCCTGCCGGACCATCCGCCATGTGCTTCGAGGTCGACGGCCGGTTCCCGAACCACGAGGCCAATCCGCTCATCGAGCAGAACCGCGCGCGACATCGTCGAGCGCGTGGTCGAAGGAGAAGGCCGATGTCGGCATCGCGTGGGACGGCGACGCCGATCGCTGCTTCTTCATCGACGGCAACGGCGAGTTCGTGTCGGGCGACTTCATCACCGCGCTGCTGGCCGAGGCCTTCCTGATGAAGCATCCGGGCTCGACGATCGTCTACGACCTGCGCGCGAGCCACGCCGTCAAGGACACGGTCGAGCGTCTACGGCGGCACGGCGCTCGATGAATCGCGTCGGTCACGCGTTCATCAAGAGGACGGATGCGCGAGAAGCGACGCGATCTTCGGCGGCGAGGTCACCGGCCACTATTACTTCCGCGACAACTTCTACGCCGACAACGGCTTCATTCCGGCCGTCATGCTGATGCTGGAGCTCGATGTCGAAGAAGGGACAGACGCCTGCGCCGAGCTGCTCGCGCCGCTGCAGCGCGCAGGTATTTCATCTCCGGCGAGATCAACACCAAGGTCGCGAGCATGGACGTCGTGACGGCGAAGCTCGACCAGCATCGCCGCGCGCTACGCGGACGCCACGCTGTCACGCCTGGATGGCGTGTCGATCGACTACAGCGACTGGCACTTCAACGTGCGCCCGTCGAACACCGAGCCGCTGCTGCGTCTGAATCTGGTAAGGCGCCGACGCCGGAGAAAATGGCGGCGAAGCGCGATGAGGTGTTGTTTATCAGAGACAGACTGACGAATGACGAAATCGACGAAATGACGACGTGGTTTCTGGCCCTCAGCGCAGTTCAATCGTCAATCGTCAATCTGCATTCGTCAATGCTATGATCGCAGCCAGTAGCGGGCTTAGCATAGTGGTAATGCTCTGGCTTCCCGCCAGCTAGACGGGTTCGATTCCCGTAGCCCGCTCCAAGAGCCCTTCCAGCCACTTCCGAGCCAATCCACTAACCCACTGGTAACATGGGGATTCGTTCGATTTCTCGTCCAGACTCGTCTACCGATTCGAGCCGGATTCTGGCTTAACTGGCGCGGTAAGAGCGACGGTAAGTCACTGCAGGCCGCTCGCTCGGCCCACTACGGTTACCGTCGTCAGTTACCGTCGCCGGTTACCGTCACGCGTTTGTCACCGATACGGGAGCACACCCCATGCTCACCGACCTGGCGATTCGGAAGGCCGGTAAGCCTCGCAGCCCACCCCACAAGCCTCGCAGACCGCGACGGATTGTATCTACTCGTCAGCCCTACCGGCGGGCGCTGGTGGCGCAGAGCCGACTACCGCTACTTGGGCAAGCGGAAGACGATCTCCTCGGCGTCTACCCCGAGGTGAAGTTGCCGCCGCGCGGGACCGACTGGGTGAGACGCGCGGGCGCTCGTCAGTGCGGGCCGCGATCCCTCGACGTCCAAGGCCGACGTGCGCCAGAAGCGGAACGCGGCGCGCAACACGTTCGAGCTGGGTAATAACGAATGGCCTGAAGCACCGTGCAAAGTTCTCCGCCGCGGCGACCGTCGAGAAGATCGAATGGCTGTCTGCGGGCTATCTGTTCCCCCAGATAGGGATCGCGCCCCCATCGCGGAGATTGAACCCGCCGGAAACTACTCGCGGCCCTGCAGCGGATCGAGGAGCGGCCGACATGAAACCGCACACTGCACGAAGCAGATCGTCGGCCAGGTGTTCCGCTATGCCATCGCGACGGGCCGGGCCACGCGGGACTCCGCGGCAGACCTTCGCGGTGCCCTGACGCCCGTGGTGACCAGGCACCACGCGGCCGTCACCGACCTGTGGCCGGGCGCGCTGCTCCGCGCGCAACATCGATCCCGGGCACGTTTGGCAGGCGCTGCGACTCGCGCCGCTCGTGTTCGTGCGGCCTGGGGGAGCTCCGGAAGGCCGAGTGGGCTGAGATCGACCTCAAGGCCGCGCCGGCGCACCTCTGGCGCGTATGAAGACCCGGAAGGCCCACTTGGTTCCGTTGTCTACGCAGGCCGTGACACCTATGAATTGCAGCCAGCCGCTCACCGGACGCGGCAGGCAGCATGTCTTTCCAAGTATTCGAACCCTCGCGCGCCCGATGTCTGACAACACGCCTACAACGCCGCGCTGCGGCGACTGGGATACCGGCAGGACGAAATGACCGCGCACGGGTTTCGATGGCCTCCACTCTGCTCAACGAGTTGGCCTATCGGCCAGACGTGATCGAACGCCAACTGGCCCATGTCGAAAAGACGCGTCCGCGCCGCGTATGTAGGGCCGAGCACCTGGAGGAGCGGCGACACATGATGCAGTCGTGGGCCGACCATCTCGACAATTTGCGGAACAGTCAGGCCGCCTAAATGACTCGGACAGGCTTTCTACGCCTGTGCTGGCGCTCTACCAAAACCAATACGAGCAGTCCGGCAACGACTCGGAGACCGCGCGTTGTCTGTCTGGCGCGCTGTGGGTCTGGCATTGTCGAGACGGAGTGCTATCCCTGAGTGGACCTATCCCTATCTGATAGCTGTGTCCGAGTGCCTGGCCGCCTTCAGGCGCGACGAGCGGCCGACTGGCGCGAAACTCGCGCCGGCGCTGACCGCCGTCCTACTTGAACCTCAAGCAGAATTAGCGCGCGTCCAGGGTGGTGCGCGTCGCGCGGCGCCGGCTGAATGCGGCTCGCAACGATCTCGCAGCAGCCGCGAAGCGGCCGGCGCTCCGGCCGACAATCCGCAAACACCTAGAGGAAAACGGGTGAGAGCGCGAAAGCTGCGGCCGCGCGGCTGCGCGGCATCGACATAAGGCCCACGTGCCACCGGGTCGGCGCAAGAAACCCGTTTCGCATCGATCCAAAGACTCACGGCGTATTCATTGCGCGCGCTGTGTGGGCCGTCTTGATGAGCGACAAGAAGAAGACCGACGAAACCCCGCCGGCCAGGCAAGCGCGTCTATCAAGAGGCAGCGCAATCTCGTCATGCACGAGTGCGCCGACTGCGAACGCACTTCGCCTGGTTGGCAACGCGTCAAGCGTGACTGGCGACTCCTACAAAGCGTTCACAACGCCCACAGAACCTGCAGTTATAGTCAGTTACCAAACCCATACCAGTTTCCGCGCTTTCGACTCGCCTACGATTCCTTCTCGACGCAACTGAATCCATCTGGCCGCATATCGCAGCCAGCCGATGGGGTTCAGGGGCAAGGTAGCGAAGGGATGTCACCGATCGACCCCGCCCAGGAAGTGCTCTACAGGCTGCCTGAGACGATACGGATCAGCGGCCACTCGCGAAGTTCGATCTGCTTTCAGCGTTCGAGAGTAAAACTTCCGCCAGCGCGGCTGGGCGGCGAATCTGCCGCGTGAGCGAAGCAGCGATCTGGGCGCCTCCGCTGGCCTGCAGCCGCCCAACGCCACTACGCCTCGCGCCGACTCGGCGCAGCAAGCCATGCCCCCAATCGATCTTCTTCCACACAGCAGCCCTCCCCCGAGCTGCACGAGGTGACCGCGGCCGACATCTGCTGGCACTTGCCGCCCGTGCCGCGGCTGGACGCGCGCGCCTGGCGCTCGCGCTGATCGTGGAGCGCCGCTGCCGGCGGTGACTGATGACTTGGCGGCTGATCTCGTTTGAGCGGCTGGGCCTTGAACTCGCCGCCCAGGAAGACGATCGCGCCAGCCGCCCGCGAACTCCCGTGGCGGTCGAGCAGCTCCACGAGGCGCAGCGAACGATTCACCGCCTGAAAGCCGACGCGATGCCCTGATAGAGGACCTCCGCGCCTGGGGCGTAGGCGCCGAGCGAGCACGAGAGCCAGGGAGCGCATCGACATGATGCCGCGCCCGACAGTCTCGACGCGACATCCGCACCCGCGCCCGTTCGCGCCGGTTGACGCACTCCCGTCGTTTTCTGACGACGACGCCGGCGACGAACCGACGACAACGAGTCAGCCGAAGGCGGACGCGACACATGGCCTGTCTGGGCGCGCGGACTCCCGGCCGGCAACCACTGGCGAGAGCCGCGTATCACGGGTGCTTTCGGCAACTTTCGTCCACCTGATCGAGCCGGAGACCGAGGCGGACCCGGCGGCGGGCATTGGTGCAAATGCTCGTGATGCTTGGCAAACGTCAGTGGCAGGGCCGCGCATTTCGCTGTCGGTGCCGATGTCCATCATCTCAACTCGTTCGCCGGCATCGTCGGTCATGAGGCTAAGGCCCGGAAAGGTGTCAGCCGCGCGCAAGCGCAAGCCACGTTCGAGATGGCTGATCCGGAGTGGGTGCGTGGCTGTCTCACGTCCGATTGTCCTGGTGAGGGCTTGATCTGGGCCACCAGACGCGGATCGAGAAGCAGCAGCCGATCAAAGAAAGGCCGTGTCGTTGACTACCAGACGGTCATCGAGGACGCTGGCATCGTGACGACAAGCGCCTGTGTGCGTCGTGGAACCAGAGCAGGCGAGCACGCTCAGGGTGATGGCGCGAAGGCAATACGCTCTCGCCCGTGATTCGGCAAGCGTGGGATGGGCACGATCTGCGGACCATCACCAAGAACAGCAGCGCGCGCGCGACCGCGCCACACATTTCCATCATCGGACATGTCACACGCGACGAGCTGCTGCGGTATCTCGGCCACCGAGATGGCGAAACGGCTTCGGGAACCGTTTTTGTGGGTGTGTGCGAAGCGATCGAAGGAGCTATTCGACGGCGGGCGGCCTGTCGGATCTCGGCCCACACGTCGAGCGTGTTCGGGCTGCAGTCGATCGGGCGCGCCAGGGAAAGTGTGGATGCACCGTGATGCTGAGGCCGGGCGCCTGTGGCATCACGTCTATGGCGCGTTGTCTGCCGGCCGTCCTGAGATGCTGGGGGCGATGACGGCACGGGCTGAGGCACAAGTGATGCGCCTGGCGTGCCTCACGCCCTCGGAGATTGGGTCGTTGGTCGTTGCTTTCTGCCACATCCTGCGGGCGGTGTCGAGGTGTGGCGGCATTGCTTCGACTCGGCCTGCGCACCTCTTCGCCTGGCAGCTCGGCGATCCGACCGCTGACGAGATCCCGCGCGCGCTCCTGGCCGTCTGGCCGGCCAGCCTGACCCGGCGCGAGATCCTCCACGACGTCTTCCAACGCAAAACCGCAGCGGGCGAGATCACCAGCACCCTCGCGCTCCTCGCGGACTGTCGGCTCGCCCGTTCAGAGCAGGATCGCTCGGGCGGTGGTCGGCCTGCGGAACGCTGGTTCGCCTGTCAGGGCCATGACCATGACGACCATGACGACCGAAGGTGGAGAGGTGGAGCTGGAAAGGTCGTTAAGGTCGTCAAGGTCGTAGATGCCACGGAGCGACGGTCGAGGACGCCAATGGCGACGAGCTGCCGTGACCTGGTTCGTGCCTCCCGTGGCGGTCCGGCCATTCGGCGTCCGTGATCACCTGCTCCTCCAGGCCGAGTGACCGCGTAGCTGCATTTGCGCAAGTGCGTCGGTGCCTGACGGCCAACTGCGTATCGGGCCACGGTCCCTCCTGTCGCCCGCCGACTATGCGTTCATCCAGCAGCACCGGCCCGCCGTGCTCGCGTGCGTGGCGTATATCGCGGAGGTTATGTGCTGACGGCGGCAACCGTTCTCACGAGGTCTGGTGGCCTCACGACAGGGAGTGCGTCTTAGGGAGAGCAATACGCAACTGAACCGGTGCTGCCATC
>ERZ1370068.6804-contig-5763_pt1 | contig 57703 bp, 59 predicted proteins | sample MGYA00561227_ERZ1370068 | MGnify/ENA primary metagenome ERZ1370068 (study PRJEB38410, sample SAMEA6850437) | metagenome | study: Metagenomic assessment of the ecological functions of the soil: analysis of the soil microbiota associated with the... | reverse complement strand
CCATGCTGCACAGTTCATCAACGGCCTGGGAGAAGGGCCATTCACGCCATGTTGTTTGAAAAAAAATATGGGATGATGAAGTTTCATTGTTAAAGTGATATACCTGCCAATAAATTCTGAACTATGTAAAAAAACTAACTACAGGGTTTGGAATCATCCAGTTTTTCCAAATTAAACCATCCCGATATTGGCTCGGGCGATGCGCGGATGATAATGTCACCAAAAGGGCATTGGATCGCAAGTGTTGCCGGCATCTGTGAATTAACAGGAGATGCAAAGGGAACATGCTTTAGTATATAAACATCTACTTCAATGTCGTAAAATATTTAGTATGCAGCCTGGCCGGTAACTTTCTCTGAACTATGTAAACGAGAGCAAAGGGAGTTTACAGGGCAGTAGCTAATCATACAAACCTTGAAGACTCAAATGGAGAGAGCCGATCTGGGGCACTGGGTCATTTGCTTTCCATAAGCGGATTTGTTGCCCCTGTGAACTTGTACTGAGACGCGGAATCGATAATGGAGTAGCTTTGCAGCTGCTGAGTATAAACGGGATCCATTCTTACGAGGGCCATGGCATTTGTCAGCAAAAGGATTGTTATTACCGTAACGGAAAAAATAAATCGATACGGGATGTACAGTTAATAAAAAGAATTTGCAAACGGGCTTGTACAAGTAGCCATAAGCACAGAAAAGTAATAAATGGAGATGGTTTGGAAAAAGCTATCTCACCTATGCCAAATAGCCTTTTACCGGAAGCCACAAAGTTATGTGCATGGCTTGTAACGCGTGAGCCCGCATATAAGGAAATTGCCGGGAACATCTTGATTGTCTTTTTCTTCTTTCGAAGATATTTGTGACACTTGAACAGCATAGCGCAGTGATCTCAAATAAAAAGCTGGTTGTATAAAGATGCGGGTGCGCCAATAACAATTGGCGGCTGAGCAGCCTATTGATGTAGCTCTATACCATTCTTGCTTTGAGGAAATTCCATGAAGTCTTCAAAAAAGATGAAGATTTACAGAAGGAAAAATGGAAACAGCTTTTTAGCTTGGTTTTTAGGCAACTGATCATGCTTCGCCAGGTAATCTACAATCCCTGTACAGGAGGATGTTATGACAGGCCGTGAAGGAGTATGTGAATCTTGACTCAGGGTGCCGAGATGCAACAATCGAGTTATCTCTTGAGCCAGGTTAACGGTTGATGCAGGGTACCCTGACCAGAACTCAGGGGCTGGCAGCAAAATCAGATGTACGAGAAGGCTATTTCTAGTACAACCAACAGGAAAGGCGAGTTGGTTTAAGGTTTGCCGAGTGAAAGTTGCGTTCGCGGCACGTTATAAAATGAAATCAACAAGAGTTTTATTCATTTGCCACTTCGCTTGCTGATAAAATGACCGATACGACTGAAGGAAACCAGGCGTGTGTGCTGGAAGACTAATGTTGCTTCGACCTCCTATCATATATTGCAAAAGGAGGCCGGCGCGGATATCACGACTTTGCTTCTCCAGGTGGGAGGCAGGGTTCCCACGCCGATCCCAAAAGAATCAGTCTAGCCTTCGCTGCTAATGCTCAACACAAAACGTTTCTTGAAAAGACGAAGAAGCGATGAGGCACCGCGTAATGCCTACCAGTCGGAAGAAGTGAATGACGGCGGATCACTGATGTGATCTTTCTCCCGGGTGGCGTACGGTCTCATGTGAAGGATCTTGCTGAGCGAGCAAAAAAGTGAGACCAACTGCTGGAGTATTTTTATACCGAAAACAAAACCCATTGGTTGTCAGCAAGTCGCGGCATTAGCTTGCCTGCTGTCGTTGAAAAATAATAGAGGGAGAGAAGCTTTGATAAAGGGAAAACAACTTTACGGGCATCAGCAACAGCGAAGAAAGCACATCTCAGGATCAAAAGATGTGACTTTTGCTCCGTTTTTACTGGAGAGCGAAGTTACCTTTCCACTTACGGCGCATTACCACAGCAAGGTTGAGAACTATAATGTCAGATCACATAATGGAGAGGATGGAGCTGCATCTGTCACAGGTCAAGAGCATCCGGCTTCATCAAAGGGGTTTGCACAAAAAATAATCGAGGCTGGTAGCACTTAATAAATTTTAGTGATAAACTATTTCAACCCGTCTCTAATTAATTGCATAAAGCTTATTCACGATATTTTTCTGATCAAACTTATGAGACACTATGACAAATATCTCTTGAATTCGCTCAACCAAGATCAATTTGAGTCCAGTGAGATTTCTCGTCCGTTACCGATGAGATCTTCAGCTGATCAGCAGAAGAAACTGTCAAGCGCTTACCGCTCTCTTTTTTAAGGTCAGAGATCCGTATAGTCTTTCCTGAAAGATCAGTTCCCCGGATGACTTTCAGTGGACGAGAAGGCGATGTCCCGATATTAACAGATTTGGTTTTCAGGCTCGTTATTTAAGGGATTATCGAATCCTATTTTGATCTTTTCGCAACAACCCGCTTTCGGCAAGATTCGAAACTTATTTGAAGAAAGCACTGAAGGGGTGCATCCCCTTACGAAGATTCTTTTGAAAAAAGCCCATAGTTCTTGACACCGTGGCTGTGTTCTGTTAGCGGACTGACGGGACTCAGGCCCCGCGACCTCTGCCGCGACAGGGCGGCATTCTGGCTTCCAACTGAGAACTACGCCGATCCGTTTTTTAGGGAGGCAAAAGATATGAGTTTTGATTTTTAGGAAAAAGATTTTTTTAATCCTGTCTCATTTTTGTTTCATCCTAACTTCCGGTCAGCATGACCCAGACTTTTGCCTGGGTTTACTAAGTCACGTACAAGCTGCTTTGATCTCCTTTATTTCCGGGAGCTCATTGTATTCTTTGCGATCAAAAACTTTTTTTCATCAATGAATATTTTATATGAGCCACCTACTTCACTTGGTTGTAATGTCACTGAGCTAATATCGTCGGTAAACGTGGATAATATCTCCTCGCCATGTATGCCGCACGCAACAGCCATCCGCACTTGGGGCAGTATTCAATAAGTATTGATGGTTTTATCATAAAAATATTTATAAAGTGACCGAATTTACCATTATAATTTATAAAATGCCTATATGTTTTTCATCCGTTAAATGATCAAAATCAATGTTTCAAAGTCGCCATTTCTATCTTAGAAGGCCTATCTTTGTGAGCTCAAACAACCAAAACTGTCCCAATTAGTGGGGCGGTTTCCATTTATAACGAAGCCGTTTGTTAGCCATTGAAGCTATTTCGCCGATGCCTTTCGTGAAAAAAATCCCTATCCTTTCCTGGTTGTTTTATCAGGGCTTCCTTTTGTTTTCGCCTCAAAAGATGCTGTTGCCAGGAACCGCGTTACTGTGGTTTCAGCAAACAAATTCCAGTGAAACAACCGCAGTCCTGTTTTTCGGAGTTGCATCTAAGTGAAGCCGGAATGGATCAAACTGTTTTCACTCCGGCATTACAGGGCTAAAAAAATTGGACAGCACAGGAATTGTTACGAACGACAGTGTTGTAACAACCATTGATTTCAGCACAGCCAAGTGATAAGAGAAAAGAAAGGTTATACGTTCTCGATTTGGCAAGCAAGCAGATTTTATTTAACACCCTGGTCGCTCATGGAAGAAACTCAGGAAGGATTGTGGACCAGTTCTTTTTTCAAATTCAATCTCCTCGTTAAAAAGCAGTCCGGGTTTCTATGTTACCGGTGAAACATACATGGGAGACACAACGGATTTACTCTCTCCGTCTTGACGGGCTTTGAAAAAAATATCAACGATAACGCCGGGCGCGATCCATCGTAATGCATGGAGCTCCTTATGCTGATCAATCTTCACTATCAATGCTAACTGGGATTCCTTGGAAGAAGCTGGGGTTGCCCCGGCAATTCCTGAGTCGTTGAACAAGGACATCATCAACATGATAAAAGATGGTACCTGCCTTTTTATTTACAGCCTGGATAAAAATTATCAGAAAAGATCAGCTCTTCTGAATTCATAATTTGATCACGGATTACCCGGATTGATCATGGTTACACGCAATTTCACCGAAACAAGTTTTTAATAAAATCCGTACTCATCCGCGAAATCAGTGATTATCTTTTTACCGATAAGTTTGCTCACATGCTAAAAATCGGCGTATTTGGTGTTGGTCATTTGGGAAAATTTCATAAATAATTGGAAGGAAATTGCAGGAACAGAGCTGGTCGGCTTTTACGATCCAAATAATGAAACAGCAGATGAAGTTTCTGAAAAATATCAACTTCCCCGCTTTACCGAGGCAGGTGATTTGATCAATGCCTGTGACGCGATCGACATTGTTGCTCCTACCACTTTTCATTTCGAGCTTTGCGAAAAAGCCATACGCAAAGGCAAACACGTATTTGTTGAAAAACCACTGGCAAATACTATGGACGAAGCCCGCCAGCTGGTAAAATTGGCGCAGGAATCAAATATAAAACTACAGGTTGGTCATGTGGAAAGGTTTAACCCGGCATTTCTTGCATTGAAAGATACTGAGACTAAACCCGATGTTTATTGAGGGTCCATCGTCTCGCCCAGTTTAATCCAAGAGGAACCGAGGTAAGCGTCATTCTTGACCTTGATGATCCATGACATCGATATTATTTTAAGTATTGTAAAAAGCGGGGTTAAAAATGATTTCAGCCAGCGGTGTGGCTGTTATGACCGACACTCCTGACATTGCCAATGTACGCATCGAGATTCGATAATGGTTGTGTTGCCAACCTCACAAGCAACAGCCGTATATCAATGAAAAGAATGAGAAAGATACGGTTGTTTCAGAAAGATGCATATATCGGCATCGATTTTCTGAATAAGAAGAAACAGAGATCATCAAACAAAGAGGAAAAAGATGTACAACGCTTTTTGCCTTCGATATTGAAACTCCAAAGGGAAAAAAACACTCGCCATTGCCAATCCCACAATACCTGAAGTAAATGCAATAAAAAAAGAACTGGAAGAATTCAGCAGTGCGATCATTAATAATACAAAAACAATCGTGTCAGAGATTGACGGACTGATGGCAATGGATGTAGCTCACCAGATATTAAAAAAGATTGGCAACAATATTATAGTACGATAGCCGAAATGAAGAAAAAAATAACCAAATACCGATCGTCTTTTATGCCATGATGGATGTTATTACGGCGGCCCTGGCCTGGGGTATTTGTTATTTTATCAGGAAATGGCTGCTTACCAGAAACATTTCAACAGCAGAAAATTTTCCAGCTTGATTATAAGTTCTGGGTGGGAATAACGTTTCGTCCCCTGGGATGGCTGATCCTTTATGCTATCGCTGGCACTTATCGTTCGTTGTATAAAAAATCCAGGCTGTTTGAATTGACAATAACATTTATCTGCACTCTCATTGGCTGTATTGGGCTTTTTTCTTTGTTTTTATTCTAGACGATGCAAATGATAATTATTCGTATTACTACACCGCCTTCTTCTGTTTACTCGGCATCCACTTCACGCTTACGTTTCTCGGGAGGTTCATTTTCTCAACATCGCAAAGCAACAACTGCTCAAAGGTTCTGTTCAGTTCAATTCTTTAATCGTTGGCAATTCTGATTATGTGAACCGCATTTTTATCAAACTGAAAAAATCTCCGGAGTGATGGTTACTACTACGCAGGCTACGTTGCACTGTCACAATTTGGCAAAAATGGAACCAGTAAGAAACTGCCCACGCTGGGAAACATAGAATCATTAGAGTCGATCATCGACAACAATAATATTCACCAGGTGGTACTGGCGATGGAAAAATCTGAGCACGCTATGGTTGAAAATATCATTAATCGCCTCAGTGAAAAAGACGTAGAAGTAAAAATCCTACCTGATACGCTGGATATACTTTCAGGATCTGTTCAGTACCAGCAATGTAATGGGTGCCTTGCTCATTGACCTGCGAACAGCCCTTGATGCCTGAGTGGCAACAAAACATCAAAAGATTGATTGATGTAGCAGTCGCTGTTTTTGGCTCATATTATTTTATCTCCGCTTCTTTTATACGTCGGATTGCGGGTAAAATTCTCATCCAAAGGATCTATTCTTTATCAGTCAGCAACGGATCGGCTTTAAAGGCAAGCCATTTACGATGTATAAGTTTCGTTCCATGTATATGGACGCGGAAAAAAATGGACCATTACTTTCCAGCGACAATGACTCCTCGGATCACACGCTGGGGAAAGATCATGCGCAAATGGAGGCTTGATGAGTTGCCACAGCTTTGGAACATTTTGATTGGTGAAATGAGTCTCGTGGGCCCAAGGCCGGAAGAAAGTTTTATATTGATCGACTCATAGCCAGTTTTCCCTACTACAAATATTTGCTCAAAAGTAAAACCCGGCCTGACCAGCTGGGGCATGGTGCAATTTGGCTATGCCGAAAATATTGATGAGATGATCGAACGTAGCAAATTTGATCTTCTCTATCAGAAAATATTTCCCTTGCACTTGATTTCAAGATCATGATCCATACTCTGAGGATCATTTTTTTCTGGCAAGGAAAATAATTATGTAACCATCCGCAGAACTTGTAATAAACGCTTTTGCCTCGCTACCCATCAACATTCTATGATTCTATTTTCACTTTTAGCTTCAGTTATAAACTTTCCCCCTTTTAAATTATTTTTGGTCGAAATACCACCTGTGAGAAAACTCGTTGTTTTATGGCTCGCGGCTCAAAGCTTATGGCTTGCAGCTTTTACTCAATACTGGCAACAACAGGTCAATTATACAATAGATGTAACACTTCACGATAAAGACAACAGCCTTATTGCGTTTGAAAAATTGAATACACCAACAATTCTCCACGACACATTAAAGTTCATTTGGTTTCACATCTGGCCAAATGCTTATAAAAATGATAAAACAGCCTTTAGTGATCAACTATTAGTAAATGGAAACACCTAAATTCTTATTTTCCGGTAAAGAACAAAAAGGCTATATTAATCAACTCGATTTTTTAAAGTTAACAATATCAACCTGTACGCGATTGAAGATCATCCACAGCATATCGATGTAATAAAAGTGGTGCTGCCGGAGCCACTACCACCCGGGCAAAAATCATTCTTACAACTCCATTTCATGAACAGCTGCCTTATAATTTTTCACGTGGCGGGCATGACGGAGAAAGTTACCAGCTTACACAATGGTATCCCAAACCTGCAGTGTATGATAAGAACGGCTGGCATCCCATGCCCTATCTTGACCAGGGAGAATTTTACGGCGAGTTTGGGAACTTTGATGTGCAGATAACTGTTCCTGAAAACTATGTTGTGAGCGACAACGGGCGAACTTGAAAATGATCCCGATAGCTATCGGGATGAAAAACAATGGCTGCTGTCGAGAAATGATTTCTCCTGGCAGCCAATCAAAAAGATAAAAACAAAAGCTGGCAGCTGTAAAAACTGTCACACAAAAATTTCCGGCATCCTCATCAAAAACAAAAACACTTCGTTATATTCAAACCAATGTTCACGACTTTGCATGGTTTGCCGATAAAAGATTTATTGTCGATCACGACAGCTGCCGGCTTTCCTCAGGCAAGTTGATCGATATATATGCTTACTACACGCCTCAGCAGAAAGAAACCTGGAAAAGTAGCACTCTATATGCAAAGAGGACGATACAATCTTTATTCAACGGAAATTGGAGAATATCCCTACAATACAGCAAGTGTGGTCCAGGGACCGGAAAGTCTAGAGGGCGGAATGGAATATCCAACTATCACAGTCATTTCACCACTCGAATCCAAAAGATTTGGATATAACAATCGCACATGAAATCAGGCCACAACTGGTTTTATGGAGCACTCGCCGACAAATGAAAGAGATCACCCTGGATGGACGAGGCATTAATAAGTTCTATGAAAACCGCTATTCTGAAAAGTACTACAAGAATGTTCCTTCGGAAGAAAGAACGCTCCTCGAAACCTTTGCCGGAGAGAAAGTTGACCAACCTATAGAAACTGCTTCACAAAATTTCAGCTACATAATTACAGTCTCGTCGCCTATACTAAAACCTCAGAATGGATGAAATGGCTGGGAGTTTCAAATGGGACAGGAAAATTTTGATAAAGCGATGCAGAGAATATTTTCGCAGTTGGCAATTTAAGCACCCGCAGCCTGAAGATTTCAAAAATGCAATGCAACAAGGATCAGCCAAAAATCTTGATTCAGTATTTGCGCTTTTAAATATCCAGGGAAGCCTTCCCAATCTGCAACGAAGCGGAACAAAACTGAGTTTCATCTTAGAACCAAAATATGTTCAGCGGTTTTTTAACAATCACTATCAAAATCTTATAACTCTAAGCCCGGTGATCGGAGTAAACAGTTATGATAAATTGATGGCAGGTCTTTTTATTACTAATTTTTAAATTACCACTTCAATAAATTCAAATTTTTCTGCAGCCCCCATGTATGCGTTTGGTTCGAAAAAATTTACCGGCATAGGAAAGCTTGTCTATACTTTTATCTCAAATAAGGTGTTTAGAGGTATTGATCTTTTTCTGAACGGTTCAACCTTTACCGAAGATGAATATACCAGACTCGGCTGGGAAAAGACTCTACCTCGGTTTCCGGAAGAATCGTTCCGGGCATTCGTCTTACTTTAAAGAAAAAAGATCCTCGCAGTCATGTACACAGGTATATACAATGGAAAACTTTTTGATCAGTGAAGATGGACTAAGATTTTCGAGAGACACGCTGATAAATCCCCCGGCATCGTTACTCAAGTAACCAAGGCAAAAGACAACAATTATCTTAACCAACTTTTATTTGTTGTTGAAAATTCGAGAGCCCTGTATCCTTATTCCGGAGAATTAAAAATTAGAGCAGGCACAATGATTTTATCCGGGCCGCTTTTACTTCTAACTATTTTTCAATTATCCTAAGAATGGAGGATTGAACGTGCGTTTTTGCAGGCAAGTTTTTTTATACCGGTTCAAAAACCATCACTACAGAATTTTCGACAGACCGGTATCATTTAACCCTGACAGGAGCCAATGGATATGAAGATTATACTTTCAGCAACTATTTCATTGGACGCAACAAGTTTGACGGCTTCGCCAGCCAGCAGATCATGATGCGAGACGGCGGTTTAAGATCACGGACCGATCTGCTGGCATCACCGGTCGGGAAAACGGATGACTGGCTGATCGCTACTAATTTTACTTCATCTATACCATCTATCAATAAATCCACTGAGCCTGTTGCCGGTCAATATTCCATTGAAGGTCTTTTTGATATAGGCACGTTACGCCGATGCCTGGAAAAAAGATGCAGAGGGTGATCATTTTCTATTTGACGGGGGCTTCAGCTTTCTTTATTGAAGAACACTGTAAATATCTACGTCCCGTTGATATATAGTAACGTGTATAAAAATTATATCCAATCTACGCTAGAGAAGAAAGATCGTTTTTGGAAAAGGATCTCTTTCAGCATTGATATTGCAAATTTCAGCCTGAGAACGATCGATAAGTATTTTTCCTTCTGATGGCTCAGATCATCTCACGATACAATATCTTCCACACCATGAGATCGATAAAGCAAAATGGGACAGGTGTATCAGGGAGGCAGATAATGGATTGATCTATGGATACTCATTTTATCTTGATCACATGGCTGATCACTGGGATGCGTTATTGCTTAATGATTATGAAGCCGTCATGCCACCTTACCTGGAATAAGAAATATGGCATATATTATTTGTATCAGCCCTTTTCTTTGTGCCCAGTTAGGCATCTTTGGAAAGGATATTGATATAGAGATCTCGAAGGCATTTTTAAAAAACATTCCTTCAAGATTTAAATACTGGGATATTTATCTGAATCATCAGAATATTCTCCACCTGAAAGATTTTAATATTTCCCTTCGCAACAATTTTATCCTGAAGTTGTCTCCATCTTATGATGAGCTTTATAAAAATTACAGGAAAATATACAAAGAAACATTAAAAAGGCTCTCCAGCTTGGTTGCGTCGCGCAAACAAATTTTCCTGTAGAACAGGTAATAGAATTATCGCGGCAGCAAACGAAAAGCCATTCAAATCAAAAACAGGATTTCGAACAATTCAAAAAGTTGTACTATTTGCTTCATGAAAAAACCAGGCCATCACCTACGGTATTCTTTCTGCTGCCGGGGAATTACTTTCTTCCTGTGTCTTCTTTTTTCAAACAACAGGGCTTATTATATCCTTGTGGGTAATCATCCAAACGGAAGAACAGCGGGAGCTTCACATGCACTGATCGACGCCTTTATCAAAGATCAATGCAGGAAGAAACTCTACTATTAGATTTTGAAGGCTCTGATATCCGCAACCTCGCTTTTTTCTATAGTAGCTTTGGTGCAACTGATGAGAAATATGCAGCTATCCGGGTAAACAATCTGCCCTGGTATATCAAGTGGATAAAGAAATAATTACTAATTGTCAGTTGTTGCCTGGCTCAGTATGTTTTCAGCTACAACCAAATCAACTGGTCTCGTGATCTTAATATTGGTCTCCTCTCCTTCCGCCAGTGATACCCGCAACCCGTAAGCTTCCACTACAGTAGCTTCATCGGTGAATTTGTCCTTTATAATCAATATCAAAAGCGGGCAATAGTATTTTACTATGGAAGGTCTGTGGGGTTTGCACCAGCATTACCTTGTTCCGATCAACCACTCCGTTACCATCATCGTTTAGAATTCGCACGCTGTCCTTCGATGGAATAACAGGTACTGCAGCGCCTGTTTGCATTGCCAGCTCATAACATCGATGAATGAGGTTAACAGATACCAGGCAACGAACGGCATCGTGTACAAAAATGATGGACTCTTCTTCAACTAGTTTTAATCCATTTTTACAGATTGAAAACGCGTATCGACCGCCAATAGCAATTTTGATCCTTTCCTTTATCAAAATATGCATCAATGATCTCTTCTCCAATGTCTGTGAAAGCAGCAGGTAAAACGAGAATTATCTGAAGAGTCATCGTAGGCATCTAAAAAGGTTTTTATTGAGTAATACAGCACGGGTTTATCCTTGATCAGCATAAATTGTTTGGGAAGATTGCTGCCCATTCTTGAACCTGTACCACCTGCAACAATAATGGCATATTTGGTCATTAGAACGCACGATTTGCAGGAAAGATAAGAATTATGAGGAAACTGGCAATCTATCCTCTATCATTTGTAAATAGCAATCTCCCTCCCACCATCACTGCAACGATAAGCACGATACATGCCTGCACTGTTCAGGATCATGTGCATGATTACCCTGCGCATCTACGCCGATCATCCCGCCTTCACCATCTTAGTTTTACCAGTTTTTCATTGACAACAATATCCATGGCCTCATGCAAACTAAGTCCTTTGTACTCCATTAAGCAACTTACATCATACGCTGCAACTCCACGAATGAAGGGTTCACCGTGACCGGTGCAACTAATAGCACAAGTCTTATTATTCGCATAAGTTCCAATTCCGATGATCGGGCTATCGCCAATACGACCATATTTTTGTATTGGTCATGCCACCTGTACTCGTAGCTGCGGCAATATTTCCTTTGTCATCGCTAGCCACGGCTCCTACTGTTCCAAATTTCTTATCACGCATCAATTCTTCGAGGCGCTGGTGGGTGTGATCCAAGGAATAGTTATCAGAATCACGGATCGATTTCCACTGATCGTAACGGAATTGAGAGAAAAATACTCATCGGGTTCCAGCTTGACACCTTGCTTGATTGCGAAATCATTGGCGCCTTTTCCACTTAAAAAACATGATTACTATGAAGCATTACTTCCGTTGCCAGCATGATAGGATTACGAACATTACGAACACCGGCTACTGCACCCGCTTCAAGCGTAGCGCCATTCATGATGGCAGCATCCATCTCCTGCACACCTTTTTTAGTAAAGACAGAGCCACGGCCTGCATTAAAAGAATATTATCTTCCAGTACAACTATAGCCGCCTTGACCGCATTAACGGCCGCGCCTCCCTGCTCTAATACTGCAAAACCTGCGTCCACAGCCGTCTTCAAGCCATCAGTATATGCTGTCTCAAGATCGGGGTCATGTGCTCTTTAAGAATAGTTCCTGCTCCCCGTGAATAGCAATAGTGAATTTTGACATACTTATTATAGGATATTATTTTCGCCCCAATTTAGTCAGTTTAAGACCGAATAATTTCAAAGTTTTTCAGTGTTGTTTAAATGAACACTAATGCAACCGGATATTCTCTTTAATACTGATAAATCATTCTCCTTTCATGAGGAGAAGTGAAGCTCAGAGATGATACAAAAAATCAGGAGAGCAATAATTCACATTCATTTTGCAATTTGCTTTTATCAATTGCCACAGTTCCCACTTCTTCGCAAACCAGTCCACCAGCTATGTTTGCAACCTCTGCCATGAGGTGAACGTTTTGCGTAGCTGCATATACCAACGCCGCTACCGCGATCACAGTGTCTCCGGCACCTGATACATCAGCAATATTGCGCAAGTGTGATGGAATAATAGAAGCGCTACCGTTCTTTTGATAAAAAACGCCCTTGTCTGAAAGAGTAATAAAAGAAATTTTATGCTCAAGGATGTTCTTCAATTCCAGGTGAATTTTACTCAACAAAGAATCATTGATCTCATCAAATAAAATATTCAATGCCTGTTTTACTTCGATAAGATTTGGTTTAAAAATATCGGCATTGTGATAGGAGAAAAATTCTTCCTTTTAGGATCAATGGCAGTAATGACGCCGGTTTCTTTACAAAGCGTTATTGTTTCGCTGATTATCTTTCTCTGTCAATATCCCTTTGTTGTAATCTTCAAAGATCATCACATCGGGGTCTTCTTTTTGGATGAAAGAACGTACCTGTTCCAATAAATTTTCCTCATCATTTTTAGCAAGGTCGGAGGTTATTTCCGCATCAAGCCTCATCATTTGCTGGTTACGGCTGATGATCCTCGTTTTGTTCGTCGTTACCCTCGCAGAGCTTTTTATGAGATAAGATGTATCGATCAGGCTTTCCTCGAAAAGTTCCTCAAGCAGCAGTCCTTCTTTATCATCACCCGTCACGGACAAAATGAAAACCTGCGAGCCAAGTGAATGACAATTGAGGTGCTACATTCCCCGCACCGCCTATGCGATATTCTTTTTCATCCAGCACGACGACGGGCACAGGCGCTTCAGGAGAAATCCGATCAACCCTTCCCCACATATAAGTGTCAAGCATTACATCACCAATGACCCCCTACTTTCAAATTTGTAAATGATTCAAACAGTCTTTGAAAATTTTCCATGCTGCAAAAATCGGTGAATTATTTTTTACGGGCAGCGATGGCTATAAAATAAAGAGGAATACCAATAAGCACAATGATCAAACCCGGCCAGGTATAGTCAGGTTTATATTTGATAAGCAATAGACAAAATGCGACACCCAGGGCGATATAAATAACTGGCAATACCGGATAACCAAATGCCTTGTATGGCCTTTCTGCATCAGGGCGTCTTTTACGAAGAATAAAAATTCCAAGGATAGTAAGATACATAAAAGATCACTACAACAAATGAAACCATATTTAGCAGATCACCATACTTTCCACTGAGACAGAGTATAGAAGCGAGGATACACTGAAGCCATAATCCCCATTGCAGGAACAGCAAACTCTGTTTAACTCACCGGCAGGCCTGAAAAACAATCCATCCTTTGCCATGGTATAATAAACTCTCGCACCTGCGAGAATTAACCCGTTATTACATCCAAAGGTTGAGATCATGATCAGTCAGGGCAACAATAACGAGTGCCGGCATTCCCAAATATTACGTCGGCAGCAGCCACAGCGACGCGGTCTCTTTCAGCAATAGCGATCCCATTCATCGGAAGCACCGCTTGTGTACATGATATTAGCGGTAACGTAAATGATCGTTACGATCAGTGTTCCAGGAAGAGGCTGCAGTCCAATGTTTCGTTTCGGGTTTTAATTTCACCAGCAATGAATGTTACATTATTCCACGCATCACTGCTAAAAACTAGAACCTACCATCGGATGCTGCAATCGCTCCCAATAGCAGCAGTGGTTGTGCAAATTTCAATACTGCTCGTCGGTACAGTTTATCCGAAATTCCATCCATTATGCTCCAGTTTGCATGACCATACACCTGGTTTGCCAGTCAGTATCTGAATCCATCAAAAATGACCAAGCCCAATAATCAAACTACAGAAGCAGTTTAACGGTTGTAAAAGTTGTTTGAATAAGCTTTCCGCTCTTTGATCCCTCTTGTATTGATAATTGTAAGAAAAATAATTAGATGCAATCGAGACAGAGCTGAGCAGGAGAAACTTTTATAAAGCCCAGATCAATGTGCGACAAGATACTTCGTCTTCTAGCAACGCAGGAACCAGGTAGGCAGGAATTTTGAAAACGCAACACCTACTGCTGCAATGGTTGCCTGTTTGTATCACTGCAAAAAACTCCAGCCGTATAAAAGCTACAGAAAAGGATTATACGCTTCTTTTAAATAGACATATTGCCCGCCTGCCTTTGAAACATTCCACTCAACTCTCCATAACTCACAGCAGCAGTAATCGTCATAAATCCCGTGATCAACCAAACAGCGATCAACCAGCCTGCACCGCCCCACGTTTCTCGTAATGTCAGCGCTGACAATAAAGATCCCTGAACCGATCATTGAACCGGCCACTATCATCGTTCCATCCAATAATCCCAGTGATTGCTTAAACGAAGTTGCATGTTGAGGTTCGCCCATTATTTTTTCTGCCATGGAAGAGTTAGTTTTTTCGCTTGCCGACCCCGCCTGAGACTCAGTCGGGCTGGCGGTCAAACGGGATTCAAGATAGGGATTTTAATCTTTTAAAGCGAAGAGCTTTATTCCTCAAACTGCAAGTCGGTTATAAACGGCATCTAAAAAAGAACCCCAAAATTTGGGGGTTCTTTCAATTATTTTTCTCCGGATTTTTTCTTTCCGTACGTCTTGTTCAAACCTTCTAAAAGATCCCTGGTTATATCCATCGTGCTGTCCTTATAGAAAACAAGACCCGGTTCATTGGATATGATGATCGCATATCTTTTATCCTTATTGTATTCAGAACAAAACTTCCTGATCATCGAGAAGAATTTCCTGTTGAGTTTGTACATAGTAAGTCTTATAATCCTGGTCAAGGCTTGCCTTCGTATCCTTTTATGGTTTGGTCCAATTGCCCCAATTCGTTCCTCGCCGCATCCAGTTGTGAACTGCTCATAGTAGCCCCGTGCTGCTGAAAGTTGATATACTTTTGCTGATATAAATTTTGAAGGCGATTCATTTCTGAATTCATTTTTTCTTCTTTCTTTTTCCAGTTCGCCTTGCATCTCTTTCGCCTTTTTCGAAATTGGCTGCCACTCGAATCCATTTCAAAATAAGCGATCCGGCAACCACTCTGAGCAGAAGAATCAATTGGATCTTTTTGCTCAGTTTTAATTTGTGATTTTGTACCAGTTTTTCCAGAGTTGAAATGCAGGTAAAATAAAAGGCCCACCGCCATCAGCAGAATCACATTCAGTATAATCAGGCCATTTTTCATCTCTCGGTTTTTTTGCAAAATAAGGACAGTTAGGCGGGCAAATATAAGCATTGCCTTACTTTAGGAAACACGTTAACAACGCTGATTTGACACCACTGATTACACTGATCTGAATCATCAATGACAAACTAAAAAAGGAGCAGTTTCTTACTGCTCCTATTTCATTTAATATCAAATTATTCAGTGTAATCAGCGGTTACTCTTCCTCATCATAAGCCATCGCTTCCCTTGTAGTTTGCAGCAATTCATATTCTTCCTTGCTGCCTACGATCATATTCTCAAATTCACGCAAACCAGTACCTGCGGGTATCGGATGACCTGTGATCACATTCTCTTTCAATCCAAGCATTTCATCTGACTTACCCTGGATAGCTGCTGAACTCAACACCTTGGTGGTTTCCTGGAACGATGCTGCAGAGATCCAGCTTTGTGTTCCGAGCGAAGCTTTCGTTATACCAAGAAGGGTTGGCGCTGATGTTGCAGGCTTTGCATCACGGAATTCAACCAAGTTTTTGTCGTTACGGCGAAGAATAGAATTTTCCTCTCTTAACTCACGCAGGCTCACAATTTGTCCCGCACGCAATTTATGGCTGATTCACCCGGTATCTGTTACTACTTTCTTGTCAAAGATGAAGTCATTCTCTTCAACAAATTCAAATTTGTCTTCAAGATCTTCTTCAAGGAATTTAGTATCTCCCGGATCAACTATGCTTATTTTACGCATCATTTGACGAACGATCACCTCAATATGCTTGTCGTTGATCTCTTACACCTTGTAAGCGATATACTTCCTGTATCTCATTTACCACGTATTGCTGTACTGCAAAGGGTCCCTGGATAGAAAGAATATCCTGTGGGTGAGATCTGTCCATCACTCAATGCATTACCAGCTTTTACGAAGTCTCCATCCTGCGCAAGAATTTGCCTTGTCAATGGTACAAGATATTTTTTGGTTACACCGTCTTTTGCTTCAATGATTATTTCACGGTTACCACGTTTTACTGCACCCATCGTCACTACACCATCAATTTCAGAAACGATGGCTGGGTTGCTTGGATTTCTCGCTTCAAACAATTCCGTTACACGGGGCAAACCACCGGTGATATCTCTCAACTTCCCAAGTACACGCGGAATCTTTACAATTACTTGCCCGGCTTTTACTTCATCTCCTTCTTCAATTACTATATGACTACCCGTTGGCAGGTTGTATGATTTGATTTCTTTTCCTTCAACGAGAATGGAAGGTATCTTGGTCTTATCACGTGGTTTCAATAACAACTTTTTCGCGGTGACCTGTTTGTTCATCGGCTTCTTCCCTGTATGTAACACCTTCGATCACATTTTCAAACTTAAGTGTACCATTCTGTTCGGCAACAACTACGTTATTGAATGGATCCCATGTACAGATAATATCTCCTTTACTTATTTTTTGTCCATCCTTCACCAATCAATGTAGCGCCGTAAGGAATATTATTAGAGATCATTAACCGGTCATTCTTTGTATCAATAATTCTCACCTCACCTGTACGACCAATAACTGTCTGTACTTTTTCTCCTTCATTATTTTCAGTAGACAACAGTACGTAACCCATCAAACTGGATCGTTCCATCAAATTTTGCCGGCAATGTAGATTCAACAGACGCAGAACCGGCAACACCACCCACGTGGAATGTACGAAGTGTTAACTGTGTACCCGGCTCACCGATTGACTGTGCAGCAATGATACCAACTGCATCACCTTTTTGTGCAAGTGCAACCTGCAGGCAAGATTTTTGCCATAACATTTCACACAAACACCACGCTTGCTTTCGCAGGTAAGCACGGAACGAATTTCAACTATTTCTACTCCTGCATCCTCAATCTTCTTTGCAATCTCGGTAGTGATCTCGTCACCTGCCAGCGACACAGCAATTCATCTGATTGCGGATCGTATACATCATGCAGTGAAGTACGTCCTTCAATCCGGTCACTCAATGGTTCAATGACATCTTCATTATCTTTTAGAGCGGTGGTGGCAATACCACGCAATGTGCCGCAATCTTCTTCAGTAATCACCACATCCTGTGCTACGTCAACCAAACGACGTGTCAGGTAACCGGCATCAGCTGTTTTCAATGCCGTATCGGCAAGACCTTTACGGGCACCATGTGTCGAGATAAAGTAATCCAATACATTCAATCCACCTTTGAAGTTGGAAAGAATCGGATTCTCGATGATCTCAGAACCGGTAGAACCTGACTTTCTTGGCTTCGCCATCAATCCTCTCATACCTGCCAGCTGTTTGATCTGTTGTTTAGAACCACGGGCACCGGAATCAAGCATCATGTAACACTGAATTGAAACCCTGTTTGTCATTGCTCAGATCACGGATCAATGTTTCAGTGATCCTTGTATCTACGCGGCTCCAGATATCAACTATCTGGTTATAACGTTCATTATTTGTAATGAGACCCATGTTATAGTTGTCCCAGACTTCGTCAACTTCAACCTTTGCATTTTCAAAAGCTCTTCCTTGATCTCAGGAATAATAAGATCATTAATGCTGAATGACAAACCACCCTGGAACGCCAGTACGGAAACCGAGCTGTTTAATATCATCAAGGAACTTTACTGTTTTCGGAATGTTGGTGATCTTGATAATGTCACCAATGATCTCACGGAGATTTTTCTTGGTAAGCAACGCATTCACAAATCCAACTTCGTTGGGCACATTCTGGTTAAATAATACACGGCCTACCGTTGTTTCAATTAATTTATGTTCAAGCAAACCATCTGCATTGCGGATGTTTGTTTTTACTTTAATATACGCATGCAGATCAACTACACTCTCATTATATGCAATGATCACTTCATCCGTTGAGTAAAACACCTTTCCCTCGCCATTTACTTTCTCAGTTCCCGTTGACTTTTTACCCTTCGTTATATAATACAATCCCAACACCATGTCCTGTGAAGGAAGAGTGATCGGTGTACCATTCTGGGGATTCAAAATATTGTGAGAAGCAAGCATCAGCAACTGTGCTTCTAACACTAGCAGCATTGCTTAATGGCACGTGAACAGCCATCTGGTCACCATCAAAGTCGGCATTGAATGCTGTTGTCACCAATGGATGCAACTGTATCGCTTTACCTTCAATCAGTTTCGGCTGAAATGCCTGGATAGATAAGCGGTGCAATGTCGGGGCACGATTAAGCATTATCGGGTGACCCTTCAAAATATTTTCAAGAATATCCCAAATAACAGCTTCTTTTTATCAACCAGTTTCCTTGCTGACTTCACTGTTTTGACAATACCTCTTTCAATCAGTTTACGAATGATGAATGGCTTGAACAATTCAGCAGCCATATCTTTCGGCAAACCACATTCATGCAATTTCAATTCAGGACCAACCACAATTACGGAACGACCTGAATAGTCAACACGCTTACCAAGAAGGTTCTGACGGAAGCGACCCTGCTTACCTTTCAATACATCGCTCAATGATTTTAGCGCACGGCCTCCTTCTGCTTTTACAGCGTTCGATTTCCTGGAGTTATCAAACAAACTGTCAACCGCTTCCTGTAGCATACGTTTTTCATTACGAAGAATTACTTCAGGAGCTTTGATCTCTAATAAACGTTTCAAACGGTTATTACGAATGATCACACGACGATAGAGATCATTCAGATCAGAAGATGCAAAACGACCACCATCAAGGGAACTAAGGGACGCAGCTCAGGCGGTATCACAGGAATATATTGCATCACCATCCATTCAGGACGGTTGGTAATTCTTGTATTAGCATCACGAAAAGCTTCCACAACGCTCAAACGCTTCAATGCATCAGCTTTTCGTTGTTGTGATGTTTCCGTTGCCGCAGCATTACGCAGATCAAATGATAACTGGTCAAGATCTATTCTTGCCAGCAGGTCATGCACTGCTTCAGCACCCATCTTTGCAATGAACTTATTGGGATCATCATCAGGCAGATACTGATTTTCCTTTTGGCAATGCTTCGAGTATATCTAAATATTCTTCTTCAGTAAGAAGGTCTCCATAATTCTGGCCTTTATCTGCGCGAAGCCCGGACTGTATTACAACAAATCTTTCGTAGTAAACAATACTCTCCAATTTCTTGGAGCTAACACCTAACAAGTAGCCAATTTTATTAGGCAATGATTTGAAATACCAGATATGAACAACTGGCACAACCAATTTGATGTGCCCCATTCTTTCACGGCGAACTTTCTTCTCTGTTACTTCAACACCGCAACGATCACACACAATTCCTTTATAGCGAATACGCTTATATTTTCCACAGGCGCATTCATAATCTTTCACGGGTCCAAAAATTCTTTCGCAAAACAAACCATCACGTTCAGGTTTGTAAGTACGATAGTTGATGGTTTCAGGTTTTAAAACTTCACCATAGCTTCTTTCAAGAATCGAATCAGGAGAAGCCAACCCAATAGTTATTTTTGAAAATGTTGGCCTCGGGCGATTTTCTTTTTTATTGCCATAAGAGAACCTTGATTTTTTGATTTTTGATGGATTATGAGGACATGATTTCCGCTATCCATCTGTATTAATCTATTTACTACCACTCAGGATCTAAATTTCATTTTCTAAAAGTCTCTTTAAATCCTATCAATTGTGGTTCTGTATTATTCAAATTTGAGATCTAGTCCTAAGCCCACGAAGTTCATGTACCAACACATTGAATGATTCAGGAATTCCGGCCCTTGGAACATTATCACCTTTCACAATGCTTTCATAAGTCTTTGCGCGACCAATGATATCATCAGATTTGATGGTGAGAAGTTCCTGCAGAATGTTTGATGCGCCGTAAGCTTCCAATGCCCATACTTCCATTTCACCAAAGCGCTGACCACCAAACTGTGCCTTACCACCCAACGGTTGCTGAGTAATTAAACTGTAAGGTCCAATTGAACGGGCATGCATCTTATCATCCACCATGTGGTGAAGTTTGATCATATAGATAACTCCAACTGTCGCTTTCTGGTGGAAGCGCTCACCGGTTTCACCGTCATACAAGTAAGTGTGACCGTATTTTGGAATTCCTGCCTGGTTACAGTAATCAGCAATTTCATCAACCGTAGCACCATCAAAAATGGGTGTAGAGAATTTAATTCCCAATTTTTGTCCCGTCCATCCAAGAACAGTTTCATAGATCTGTCCCAGGTTCATACGGCTTGGCACCCCCAAGTGGATTCAAGAACAATATCAACAGGAGTTCCGTCTTCAAGGAATGGCATGTCTTCTTCGCGAACGATCTTCGCAACGATACCTTTATTACCATGACGACCAGCCATCTTATCTCCCACTTTCAATTTGCGTTTAACAGCGAGATAAACCTTTGCAAGTTTCAATACACCGGCTGGTAATTCATCACCTATCGAGATGTTGAATTTTTCCCTCTTGTATCTTCCTAATTCCTCGTTGTACTTGATATTATAGTTGTGCAGCAGAACATTGATCTGTTCGTCGACTTTCTTGTCACCGGTCCATCCCAAAGGATTTACATTCTGATAATCGATCCCGGTAAGGTTTTTGCAGTGAATTTTGCACCTTTTCCGACCAGCACTTCACCAAAATTGTTGCTAACACCTGCAGACGTGTGGTCTTTCATAAAGTACCTGCAATTTTTCCAGCAACACTTCCATCAGGTCGGCTTCATTCTTCTCGTGCACTCTCTCTAATTTCTCCAACGCTGCTTTTTCTCTCACTTTTGCATTCTTATCTTTCTTTGCTCTCTGGAATAATTTTTTATTTATCACCACACCTTCTACCCCATTTGGTGCTTTCAATGAAGCATCTTTTGCATCACCTGCTTTATCACCAAAGATGGCACGCAATAATTTTTCTTCCGGTGTAGGATCACTTTCTCCTTTAGGAGTGATCTTACCAATGATGATATCACCTTCTTTTATCTGTGCACCGATCCTGATTATACCATTCTCATCAAGATCTTTTGTAGCTTCTTCAGAGACATTCGGAATATCCAGGAGTTAATTCTTCTTCACCCAACTTTGTATCACGAACTTCCAATTCATATTCTGAAATATGAACCGAAGTGAACAGGTCTTCCTTCACCACTCTTTCACTGATCACGATCGCATCTTCAAAGTTGTAACCCTTCCACGGCATGAAGGCAACTTTCAAATTCTTACCAAGTGCCAATTCACCATTTTGTGTGGCATAACCTTCCGTAAGAAAATCTCCATCTCTTACCGACTGACCTTTTTAACAGCAGGTTTTAAATTGATCGCAGTTTCCTGGTTTGTTTTAATGAACTTGGTAAGTCTATAAATTTTCAGATCATCCTCAAAACTCACCAGTTTCTGAGTTTCATTCCTGTTATAACGAACATGAATTTCGTTTGCATCTACATATTCAACCACCCCATTTCCTTCTGAATGGATTTGAATTCTTGCATCGCGGGCTGCTTTACCTTCCAAACCTGTTCCCACGATCGGAACATCGGGACGAATAAGCGGAACTGCCTGGCGCTGCATGTTTGAACCCATCAGCGCACGGTTAGCATCATCATGTTCAAGGAATGGGATCAGTGAAGCACTCAAACCAACGATCTGGTTTGGCGCCACATCCATATATTCAACATCTGTCTTATCAAGAATAGGGAAATCACCGGTCTCACGGCTCACAACTTTCTCTTCTACAAAATTTCCTTTCTCATCAAGAGGTGAGTTTGCCTGCGCGATCTTAGCGGTATCTTCTTCTTCAGCGCTAAGGAAAGTGAGCTCTTTCATATTCACTTTACCATCTTCAACTTTACGGTAAGGTGTTTCAATGAAACCCATTTCATTGATCTTGGCATGTACACAAAGTGTGGAGATCAAACCAATATTTGGACCTTCAGGAGTTTCAATGGTACACAACCGACCATAGTGAGAATAGTGTACGTCACGAACTTCGAAACCTGCTCTTTCACGACTTAAACCACCGGGGCCGAGTGCCGATATACGACGTTTATGAGTGATCTCTGACAACGGGTTTGTCTGATCAAGGAACTGTGACAATTGCGATGTTCCAAAGAAAGAATTGATAACGGAAGAAAGTGTTCTTGCATTGATCAGATCAACAGGAGTGAACACTTCATTGTCACGCACATTCATCCTTTCACGAATCGTTCTTGCCATACGCGCAAGACCAACACCGAACTGAGCATACAATTGCTCACCTACTGTACGAACACGGCGGTTACTCAGATGATCAATATCATCAATTTCTGCTTTACCGTTTGTTAAACGAACAAGATATTTGATGATCTCGATGATATCTTCTTTCGTTAACGTCTTTTGTTCAAGCGGAGAGTTAAGACCAAGTTTTCTGTTGATCTTGTAACGACCAACTTCACCAAGGTCGTAACGCTTGTCACTAAAGAATAATTTGTCAATGATACCTCTGGCTGTTTCGTTATCCGGAGCATCAGCACCACGTAATTGACGATAGATGTGTTGAACAGCTTCCAGTTCACTGTTGGAGGTATCTTTATTTAACGTGTTATAAATAATTGCATAATCGCCACCCACATCTTCTTTCTGGATGAAAACACTTTTTACATCCATTTCCACGATCATATCGATCGCTTCCTGGTCAAGAATAGAGTCGCGTTCCAGCACTACTTCGTTTCTTTCAATCGAAACCACTTCACCGGTATCTTCATCCACAAAATCTTCTACCCAACTTCTCAAAACGCGGGCAGCAAGACGACGACCAATATATTTTTGTAAAGCTTTTTTGTCTCCTTTTACTTCATCAGCCATTCCAAATAATTCCAGAATGTCTTTATCAGTTTCATAACCGATAGAACGTAACAAGGTGGTTACAGGGAATTTTTCTTACGGTCAATGTAAGCATACATCACATTGTTGATGTCTGTAGCAAACTCCATCCATGCTCCTTTGAAAGGAATTACTCTTGCAGAGTAAATTTTTGTTCCGTTAGGATGAATAGACTGACCAAAAGAACACCCCGGGTGAACGATGTAATTGAGAAACTACAACACGTTCTGCCCCATTGATCACAAACGTACCCCTGGGGGTCATGTATGGAATATTTCCAAGAAATACGTCCTGGACGATAGTTTGAAAATCCACGTGTTCCTCATCATTACAACTCAGGCGAAGTTTTGCCTTCAGAGGAACCGCATAGGTCAACCCACGCTCCATACATTCTTCAATGGTATAGCGGGGAGGGTCAATAAAATAATCGAGGAACTCAAGTACAAAAATGTTGCGCGTATCAGTGATTGGAAAATTCTCGCGAAATACACGGAACAAACCTTCAATGTTTCGTTTGTCGGGTGTTGTTTCTAACTGGAAAAATCTCTGAAAGATTGAATTTGAATGTCTAGCAAATCAGGTGCATCAGCCAGATGTTTAATTTTACCAAAGTCAATCCTGTGATTCAGTTTTGTTGAAGACATAGGCTTAAAAACCGGTTTTAAAAAGTCATGACGCTAAAAATCACTATAGGCATTTTTTAATGTCGAAAAAATGCCTTTAGAAATCAACTATTTAATCATGATTGGTAACGTCAAAATGTATTTGGCCAATTAAAGGAACGCAAAGGTAAGGAATAAAGACTTACGAACAAGAAAACTTTGCCAACAAACATTAAGCCATAAAATCTTTAGCAGAACGTTTAGAAAGGGGCAAATTAGCGTAGATTCGGGAAACCTTACTTATGAAATGGAAAGAATTCCTGGGGGATTACTTTACGTTCACCCGTAAGGAAAGGATCGGTCTCCTGGTGATCATCCTGATTATTCTCGGTATATGGATTTTTCCTAAAGTTTCGAGACCGCCCAGTCCAAAGACAATTCCACCTGATACAAGCTGGATCACCGCTGCAAAAAATTAATGACCAGGACCAAGGATTCGGGCAATCAGTCTGATGATCTCGACGACTCGGCCTCATACAAAGCCGTTAAGTGAGCTTTTCGAATGAATCGAAAGGGCAATTATTCTATTTTGATCCAAATGTCCTCCCGTTTGAAGGCTGGAAGAAACTAGGAATCAGAGAAAAACTATCGGCACCATTCAGAACTATTTACACAAGGGAGGTCATTTTAACAAACCCGATGATCTGAAAAAGATCTATGGCATTCGTCCCGATGAATATATACGACTAGAACCCTACATAAGGATAGAGACAACCAATCTGGCAGCACTAACGACAGATAAGAAAGCTGAATCTGAAAAGGAAACTTTTTCGAACGAGCCGAAATATGCTGTGGTTGATATTAATACAGCGGATACTTCGGCTTTTATTGCCTTACCCGGAATAGGAAACAAATTAGCGTTAAGAATTGTGAACTTCAGAGATAAATTGGGTGGCTTTTATTCTATAGATCAAATAGGCGAAACATATGGTTTACCCGATTCAGTCTTCCGGAAAATAAAACCATTCTTAAGATTTGAAACAAATCTTGTAAAAAAATTCAATATCAATACTGCTACAAAAGATGAAATGAAATCACATCCCTACATAAAATGGAACCTGGCGAATGCAATTGTGGAATACAGAAATCAGCACGGAAATTTTTCATCGTTGGAGGATCTGAAAAAGATCTCATTGATCACAACTGAAGTCTTTGATAAGATCAAATTCTTACCTGGCACTCTAAAAACAAAATCCCGCCATGAGGCGGGATTAAATTTTGAAAAGAAATTCTTAAGCTATTTCTACGTCAGCTCCAGCTTCTTTAGCTTGTTAGCGATTTCATCAGCTTCCCCTTTAGCAACTCCTTCTTTTATATTCTTAGGAGCACCATCAACCAGTTCTTTTGCTTCTTTCAAACCTAAACCGGTCAAATCCTTTACAACTTTAACCACGTTCAGTTTGTTAGCACCAGCTGCTTTCAACACTACATTGAAAGAAGTTTTTTCTTCAGCGGCAGGGGCACCAGCACCGCCACCAGCTGCAGGACCGGCAACAGCTACAGCAGCAGCTGCAGGCTCGATACCGTATTCTTCTTTCAGAATTTTTGCTAATTCGTTTACTTCTTTTACTGACAAGTTCACTAACTGTTCAGCAAATGATTTCAGATCTGCCATTGTTTTACATTTTAATAACCGCCTTCTTTTTCCCGCAACCGGGGATCCGGCGGAGGTTTTATGATTATGTCTTCACTTATACCCGAAGACGTAGGAATTTATTTACGCTGTCTGCAGCCCTGTCTTCCAATGCTTTTACAAGGCTTGCTAATTTTCCGCCCGCATTCAAGGCCGAAATAACATTCTTTGCAGGTGATTGAAGTAACCCAATAATTTCACCAATAAGGTCCTGCTTGCTCCTGAGGGCAGCTAATGCTTTTAATTGGTTATCCCCTGAAAACACATCCCCATCAATAAAGGCAGCTTTCAACACCGGTTTTTCATTATTTATTTCCTTACGAAAGGAACTAATGATGATCGCCGGATCCTTTGGATTTTCGGAAAAGAGCAAAGCTGTTACATTGTGTAATGCGTCATAAACACCCGAATAACGTTGTGAATCCAGCGACTCCAGCGCCTTTTTAATGAGAGTGTTCTTGGCCACTTTCATTTCCACTTGTTTATCAAAACATGCACGACGCAATTTGCCTACTTGCTGCTACAGTCAGTGATTCGTGTATCGGTAACATAGAAGTTGTTATATTGAGAGAACTTGCCTTTCAGCAATTCAATCACTTCATTTTTTTGATCCTTTGTCATACTATACGTTTTTGAGATCGGACTCAAGATATCAGATCGCTTTAGTGAACAAATGCTTTTGTGTCAATTGAAATACCCGGGCTCATACTGCTTGCCATGCTGATTCCTCTCAGGTAAGCACCTTTTGCAGAAGATGGTTTTGCTTTAATGATCGCGTTCAGCAGCTCCTGGCTGTTTTCTGCAATTTTTTCCGGAGCAAAACTTACACGACCAATTGATGCATGGATAATTCCGGCTTTGTCAACCTTAAAGGCAATTTTACCACCCTTTACATCAGTTATCGCTGCAGCTACATCGTTTGTTACTGTGCCCGTTTTTGGATTCGGCATCAGGTTGCGGGGACCAAGGACTTTACCCAGCTTACCGATCTTCGGCATTACTGAAGGTGTGGCAATGACCACATCAACATCAACCCAGCCTCCTTCTATCTTTTGAATGAATTCATCCAAACCCACAAAATCAGCGCCGGCTGCTTTTGCATCGGCTTCTTTATCAGGTGTGCAAAGCACTAATACTTTTTTTGTTTTACCGGTGCCGTGTGGAAGAGTAACGGTACCGCGAATAGCCTGGTCAGCTTTTTTGGGATCAACGCCCAGGCGAATATGGAGATCAACAGAAGCGTCAAATTTTGTAGTGTTGACCTGCTTTACTAATGCAGAGGCTTCTTTAAGAGAATATGCCTTATTTTTTCGAGTTTGCCCTCGGCTGCTTTTCTTTTTTACCAATGAATGCCATGATAAATTCGTTTTAAAATAGTCAGAGATTAATTTTCCCATGGTGCTTTACCTTCAACAGTAAGACCCATGCTGCGAGCAGTACCAGCTACCATTTTCATGGCGCTTTCGACGGTGAAACAATTCAGGTCAGGCATTTTATCTTTCGCAATTGTCTCCACCTGTGACCAGGTTACTTTACCAGACTTGGTACGGTTACTCTCTTTGGAACCTTTTTGAATTTTTGCGGCTTCCATTAATTGAACAGCTGCCGGTGGAGTTTTGATAACAAACTCGAAACTCTTATCTGAATAAACGGTGATAATAACAGGGAAGTACTTTTACCCATTTTGTCCTGCGTGCGTGCATTGAACTGTTTGCAAAATTCCATGATATTAATACCCTTGGAACCTAACGCAGGACCGATTGGAGGTGCAGGATTGGCCTGGCCACCCTTACACTGTAGCTTTACAAAGCCAGTGATCTCTTTTGCCATTTTCTATGATTTATTGGTTCAAACGACCTTTCCCTTCTTACCGGATTACTTGGTCTCCCAAATTCCTCACCCGATTTACGGGATCTGAAAGAACTTATGGGGCGGCAAAGATAAGGCTGATTGCGCGAATTGAAAAACTGTTTTCTAAAATAATTTCGGCCATAGGTAGTGCACGTGCTTTCTGCCCTCAGTTTAAATACTATTTCCACATTTTTGGAAAAACTGTTTCCCAGCTTTTGATACTATTCGTCTAATACGGATCGGTATAGATGCGGGCATTACTGCAATCCCGCCTAAGTAATTGTCAGTGCTGAAATGAAATCGTCTCATATAATGAAATTTGTCTTAACTTTTATAGCTAAAACTAACTGATATGAAAAAGCTCATCATCCTTCTATTGGTAGTTTGCTCTTTTTCTACACTATGTTTATTCACAAGGTTGCGTAATGATACGCAGCATCAATGGCTTCGGTCAATACAATGGTCTCAACAATTCGTTTACTAACTCCGAATGGCAAATCACTGTCAGTTCCCGTTACTACAGCTCAAATAAAAATCATTTTGAAGGCGAAGATTTACACGCCGGCTAAAGAAAATCAGACGGTCAATAGTGTTTTTACCGCGGAGGTGACAGTTACCCGGCTATTAAAAAACGGATGGTCCTTAGACCTGACGATACCTTATACAGATGGATCGCGAACAAGTAACCAGGAACATGGTGGACTTAATACAACGCCCCGCTATACAACGCGTGCAACTGGTCTTGGAGATATTCGTTTTATGGCACGTAAATGGTTGCTGGCTCCGAGCATCAATCAAAGAGGAAACATCCAGTTGGGTCTTGGACTCAAGTTTGCAACCGGCGACTACAAATACCAGGATTACTTTCATAAAACGATACCACTGTCGTATTATCCTTACGTCAATCCATCGATTCAATTGGGTGATGGAGGAACAGGAATCATGACTGAATTGAATGCTTATTATTTCCTTAACCGTCAGAGAACGCTGAGCGTATACGGAAATGTTTTTTACATGTTCAGCCCGCGGGATCAAAATGGCGTGTTGTTTACCGTGGGAAACACGCCCAAACCCGACCCGAACCCAGCTATCAGAGCTCTCCATTATGAAAATTCTGTTCCGGACATTTGGGCCTTGCGCGCCGGGCATTGAATACAATCTGAAAACTGGGGATTTTCTTTCGGTTGCGTGACGAAGGCGTACCGGTTCATGACGCGTTAGGAGCAAGTAACGGTTTACGCCGCCCCGGGTATAACCTGGCAATTGAACCGGGCATTATATATAATCAGTCAAGGTTTTCAATCTTCTTCTACGCTGCCTGTATTTATTAAAAATGATATAAAACTCAGTGTAACGGATGAAGCAGAAAGGCAAAATCACCGAACGCTGCCTGTCATTGCTCCCGGTGGGTCAGGCGATTATCTTATCTTCGTCCGGTGCACAGTTTAGATTATAGGTGGTAAGAAAATACTTCTTCGTTTTTTAAGATCGTTCTTTAAAAAAATTTCGATAGCGGCAGCGTTGCCGCTTATTCTTTTTACCGACATTGTTGGTTTTACTGCGATGATGCAAAGAGACGAACAAAATGCATTGACTGGTACCCGACACTTCATTATTGCCCGCTGAAGCGATCAAAAGAACATTTCATCGAGGAATTCTAAATGATTATGGCGATTGAGGGGTGCCAGGATTACGTCGGACTTAAATCGTATGACCAGGCTGCAAATACCCTCGAAAAGGCATATGCCACCCGGGAAATAAACATGTATTTCATAAACTCTGACCCGGCATTTGATCCACTAAGAGGCGACATCCGGGTTAAGGCCTTGATAAGAAAAGGTGAATTTTGATTGTGACCAGCTTATTGTATAAATAAGCTTATTTTTAGTAGCAATCCTCGCATCATACCGTTATCAAATGGAGAATTCAAATCGCCGCTTGCTGCTATTCTTTTCACCGACATCGTGGGGTATACTGCGATTATGCAAAAAATGAACAACAGGCCCTGGCGGTTACGGGCACTATATCGCCGCACTTAATGGTCGGCTGAGACATTTCACGGAAAAATTTTAAATGGATTACGGAGATGGGAGTCTTTGTTCTTTTCCCAGCGCTACCGAAGCGGTGAAGGCAGCGTGCACATGCAACGACAACTTCAGGAGGACCCTAAAGTCCCGCTTCGCATTGGCATCCATGTCGGAGAGCTGTTTTTCGAAGAAGATAAAGTGATGGGCGACAGTGCGTCAATGTCGCCCGCGTATTCAATCTCGGCCAGCCCAACAGCATCTCTTTTCTCTAAAGAAGTTTTCGACAAATTAAGAAACCAGCCTGAATATCACTTCTGTTTCACTCCTGGAAAATTTGAATTTAAACACGCAGAGATTGAACTCCTCGAGCATCTTCGCACTGGCGAATGAGGGATTGATAGTTCCGCGGAAGGAAGAAATGATGACCGGTAAACTGAAAGAGATTCAAAAAAAATCTGCACGCGGTGAGATGGCTTGCTGCTGCTGCAATAACTATTCTTCTGATAACAAGTTTTTTTATTTATAAAGAATTCTCTTCCACAGCAGGATTTAAAGGAGAAAAATCGATTGCTGTTTTGCCATTCGAAATGCCACAAAGCAGACAGTAGCCAGGAATACATTTCAGATGGCATCACACAAGATATAATCAATACAATTTCAAAAATTTCCTTCGATAAAAAAGGTGATTGGCTGGTTTTCGGTGCGGAGGATTTCAAAAGAAACAACAAGAACCCCTAACGATATAGCAAAAGATCTCTCAACGTGGCTGCCATTCTTTCCGGCAGCATGCAGAAAGATGGAAACAAAACTCATATTGTTGCTGAATTGATTGAGGTTAAGAGGCGGGGTGATGATTTCGAATACGAGAGTAACGACATTTCATCAATTCGAATCACGTGCTTCGGGGAAATTGCTGCGGCGCTGGAAAGCCGATGTTACACCGGATGAAAAAGCAAGATTGAAAAAGACCAACCGACAACCCGGAAGCATACAATCTCTGTCTAAGAGGTCGCTACTCTGGAATCAACGAGCCGAGGCATCACTCAGAAGAGCACTTTCTATTTTGACTCGGCAATTGCATTGGGATCCTTCCTATGCAAAGGCATATTCCGCGAATCGCCGATTGCTACGCCGTCTTTGGGTTATGGCTTTTTAGTTTTCTAAAGATGCGGCCCCAAAAGCCAAGGCCGCAGCTTTGAAAGCTCTTCAAATTGACTCTTCATTGGCTGAGCCACATGCATCGCTAGGTTATATTAAATTATATTATGACTGGGATTTCCCTTTGGTGCTGAACAGGAATTCAAAAAAAGCCATTTCACTCAAATCCCTAAATTATGAGGTTGCATATGATTGGTATGGCTCTTTATCTTACAGCAATGGGTCGGAATGAAGATGCACGTAAAATAATAGAAAAGGCGGCACAAAATAGACCCTCTTATCAGCAGTTATGGGGTACCGACATGGGGTTTGAATTTATATTACGGTGAAAAACCTCGATAAAGCCGTTCAGTCATTAAAATCAACTATTGAACTAAATCCTTGCGGTTCTTGGCTGCTCACCTCTGGCTTGGCTGCACGTACGCACCAGGCAATGAAAAAGTATGATGAGGCACTAGAAGAATATCAGGTGGCACAAACAATCTTCCCAAACTGGGTGCCTATAGTTGCCGGAATGGGGAATATTTATGGAATCGCAGGGTCAAAAAGCCGGAAGCAGAAAAACATTGGACAGCTTGGCTATTACACGATGTCATTCTAAGAAATATGTTACCCCCTTATGGAGTGGCATTAGTTTATGCCGGTTTGGGTGAAAACAGACAAGGTGTTGTTTGGAGTATCTTGAAAAAGCCTCTATGATGACCGCCTTCAAATTGGCTTATATGGTTAAATTTAGATCCAAGATGGGATTCGGTTCGATCCGACAAGCGCTTTATTGAGCTTGTCAGAAAGGTTGGATTATCCTCGTAACAAATGCACGCACCTCGATTGATATGTCCTAATTAACTCCCATCTGCTTTCTAAAACTGTAACTCCGGGTACAATTTTCATGCTTTCAAATTATTACACTGCCTAAAAGTGAAATCCATATCCTACACAAAAAGGGCAGTAGCAAATGGCCCGCCGAAATATAGTAATGTTCCTGTTATTTCACTGATACGCTTGTCGGGCACGGTTTGGATTGTTTCAGAAGAAAAGGAATTGTAACAAGCGTATATAAAATTGAGCGTTTGAACTTGTATTGAACGCCGGGTTCAACCGAATAGATGTGACCTGCCTGGCGAAACCATCGCTTTGACCAAATGAACCATTTGCAGGAGCTCCTTCAAAACGCAGGCCCGCAGTAGCTACCAATTTGTTGAATGTAAAATTGCCACCCATACGGAAGGTATAATTATCGGGTACACTATTGGTATTACATCTGGCCTTAGTCCAAAGCTCAATCGTTGCCTGGTCTGTACCCGGAAAAACTCGAAACACCATTTTGAACAGCTGATTGATCAAATAGTAAAAATTTCCATACGCACTGATTTTGCTACTGAAAAGGTAATATCCGTTTATCTCCGTATTAATTCCCGTTCCGCCATCGCCCAATTGCAGTGACGAATGAATGACCGATCCAGATGGTTCATTGAGATGGGCGGGATCAAGATAATAGTAGTCGCCTACATCATCTTTACCAGTTGAAATCTCTTAAACCTAAACCAATCTCAAGATTTCCTTTCCTGGCTTCTCGCTTTTATAAGCCACCTGTGGCAGTGAGTCGGATATCCCCTCACTCCAAAGGCATGCACGGTATGTCGAACGAGGGAAGGGTCTGGGGCGCCTACTGTATTAGAAACTACCGGTATATCCAACGCTATAAACCAATCGTTATTTATCATCCTGGTAATTCCAATATTCGTTGTCGATTCATAGAGATTGATACCCGGTGCTTTGTATGTTGGTGTCCTCTTCCGGCCAGTAATTTGGAGGATTCGAAGTAGCGCGTACTAAGATTCACCATCCATTTATCATCAGACTGAGTATAACCCAACTGGGCAAAATGCCCAAATGAGCCTGTAAGGTTTCGATAGCGATACAGCCCCTGGGACCAGGCAGCAGAAATATATAAAACGGATGGGATTGAGAAAGGTACAGTTTTTCATAATTTAATTTTGGGTTATTTCTACTCTGAAGGTAATTAAATCGGAAGCGTTTTAATTAAACATATTATTTGTGTCATAAACCTAACTTTTTTGAGATTTTATGGAATTGCTCCTCTCATAATTCAACCATTCAAAACTTAGATATTATATGTACTTTTATTCTACCTCCCTTTGAGTTTTTCATGCAACAACAAACCCGTCAGCTTGCTGCAATTTGTTTACCGACATTGTTGGCTCTACAGCTATGATGCAGAAAGATGAACAACTTGCTGTATCTATAAATAAACGTTATATTGATATTCTTCAACAATCCGTATTATCTCATGAGGAGAAATTGTTAATGATTACGGAGACGGCAGCCTGTGCATTTTTTCCAGTGCAACAGAAGCTTTACGATGTTCAATTGAAATGCAGCAACAATTTCCAAACTGCACCTAAAAGTTCCATTGCGTGTGGGCTTGCACGTTGGGGAAGTTTTTTTGAACATGGAAAAGTTTTTGGTGATGGAGTTAATGTAGCATCAAGAGTACAATCATTGGGTATTGCTAATTCAATTCTTTTTCTTCCGAAATATGCAGAGCAAGATCAAAAATCAGCAGGAGTTTTGCAAAGTGTGTCACTAGGTCGGTTTCATTTTTAAAAATGTGGATGAACCTATGGAGATTTTTGTTAGCTAATGAGGGATTAGCTATTCCCTAAAAAGAAGAATTGACCGGCAAATTGAAAGAGATTGAAAAAAATCATCTTTTAGAAAAATGGATCATAGCAGCAGTGTCAGTAATATTATTAGCTGTTTCATATTTCATCTATCAGAATTTTTTCCACACAATAGGATTTTCAGGAGAAAGAACAATTGCAGTTTTACCTTTCGAAAATAATCTGGCAACCCTGATAGTGAAGAATATATTTCTGACGGAATTACACAGGATATTATTAATAACCTTCAAAAATTTCTTCGCTTCAAAAGGTCATAGGGTGGTTCTCTGTTAGAAGTTTTAGGAAAACAACAAAATTCTTAAGCAAATAGCAGATGAATTGGGTGTGGTTGCAATTCTCTCCGGCACTATTCAAAAACATGAAGGCAAGGTGCATATAATTGCAGAACTGATTGAAGCAAGCACGAACAAAAGACTATGGGGTGATGAATTTGAATATGATAATAAGGATATTTTATCTATTCAAACAGAGATTGCTTGAAGAAATTGTTACTGCCCTGAAAATAAAGTTACCCCGGAGGAAAAAGATGAACCTGGCTAAACACTATACCGAAAATGTGGAAGCTATAGATACTATCGGAAAGGCAGGGCATTTTGGGATCTGAGAACTGCCGCAAGCTATGATAGCGCAGAAGCTAATTATAAAAAGGCACTTGAATTGGATCCTGATTACGCTATTGCTTATGCAGGTTTGGCGGATTGTTATACTTTAACCAGCAAGGGCTGTCTCAGATGGAAGCCATACAAATCGCGAGGGATTACACCAACTAAAGCATTAATGCTTGATAGTAATTTAACTGAAGCCCTCACAACCAAAGCTTTTATTCAATCACATTACGATTATGACTGGAACGGGAGCTAAAGTAGCTTTTGAAAAATTATTCACGATAATCCTAACTATTCTATTGCCTCACCTATATTATGGAAACGTGTTGCTTACCGGGAATATCGAAGCAGGGATAAACGAAACAAAAAAGCACCTGCGTTGGATCCGCTTTCCTCGGTTCCTTAATATGGTACTGGAAGGGATTATTATACTTCACGAAACTATGACCAGGCTATTACCCAAATTCAAAACTGTTGCTTTGAATCCTAGGTTCCCGAGTGCTTACGTAGTTTTGGTGAAATTCATTTTTGCAGAAAAATTGTATTCACAGGCAATCGGTGCTTTCTCGAAATTACCTCCGGGAATGTTCGATGTTGGCTCCGCTGGCGATGGCTGGCCATGAGTTACGCTTTCATGCATTTACGGGGACACAATAAAAGCAAGAGAGGAATTTAGTAAAATTTTGGAAAGAAGATTACCACTGACTTACGCCGGTAACGATAGCACCGTTTTATATATATACGTCAAATCGCCGAAGAAGCATTAGCACAGTTAGAAAAAGCATTTCGATACTCAAGTGCGTTAGGGCATGATAGGGCTGAAAGTAGATCCGGTCGGCGATCCGGCGATACGCCGTTGGATGAACCTCGCTTTAAAGCTTTATTAAAAAAGGCAAATTTTGAATAGCACTCTTTACTGAATATTAGTTCTATTTACGTACTTTTTTTATATGCTGTGAAGAAAATGAATTTGAATAACTTTCCACTCCCTCAAAATCGATTAAATTCGGTTCGTATTCTCTTCGTTCCTTACTTACAAGCAACAATGCAACAGCAAAACCGCCATGCTCGCCGCTATTCTTTTTACTGACATCGTCGGCTATACCGCCATGATGCAGAAAGATGAGCAAAATGCTCTTGGCTGTTACACGCCATTATATTGCTACACTAAAACAGTCTGCCGAAACATTTCACGGAAGAATTTTAAACGATTATGGCGATGGAAGTCTTTGTTGTTTCCCAGTGCTACAGAAGCTGTCAAAGCCGCGCGTGCAAATGCAACAACAACTTCAGCAGGAACCAAAAGTTCCTCTTCGCATCGGCATACATGTCGGCGAATTATTTTTCGAAGAGAACAAAGTGATGGGCGACAGTGTCAATGTTGCCTCCCGTATATCAATCTCTCGCTTGCGCCAACTCCATTTTATTTTCCAAAGAAGTTTTTGATAAATTAAAAAACCAGCCGGAATACAAATCTGTTTCTCTCGGAAAATTTGAATTTAAAAATGTGGATGAGCCTTGGAGATTTTTGCATTGGCCAATGAAGGACTAATTGTTCCAAAGAGAGAACAACTCAGTGGCAAGCTGAAAGAGATTCAAAAAAAGATCTGCGCGGAAAATGATTATTGATAGTCGCGATTTGTAGTTGATTCTATTGATGACGGCTTTTCTGATCTATAAGAAATATTTCAGCAGCATCCGGATTTACAGGTGATAAATCTATAGCTGTTCTTCCTTTCGAAAACACAGGTTCCGATAATAGTGAAGAATATCTTTACCGATGGCATCACACAGGATATTATCAATAATCTTTCAAAAATTTCTTCATTAAAAAAGTGATTGGCTGGTTTTCGGTGAGAAGTTTTAAGAAAACGACAAAAACCCTGAAACAAATAGCTGATGAACTGGGTGTGGCTGCTGTTCTTTCCGGTACTATACAAAAACACGAAGGGAAGATGCGACATTATTGCAGAACTGATTGAAGTAAGTACCAATAAGCTGATTATGGGGTTACGATTTCGAGTACGAGAGTAAAGATATTGTATCTATTCAATCAGAATGTTGCAGGGAAATTGTTACTGCCTTGAAAGCAGATGTCACACCTGAGGGAAAAAGACAATCTTCCGAAACATTATACTGAAAATGCAGAGGCTTATAAATTTTATGTTAAGAGGCCGGGCATTTCTGGAATGCACAAGGCCATGATAATTTCGACAGTGCAGCAGGCCAATTACAAGAGGGCTATTCAACTGGAGCCCAACTATGCGCTGGCTTATGCCGGCCTTGCCGATTGTTATGACGTTAATTACAGAGGTCAGTCACGATTGGAACGAGTACCTATTGCAAAATTTTATGTCAAATAAAGCGCTGTCGTTGGACAGCACATCTGAGTGAAGCACTGACTAACTATTAGGGATTTATTCCAACAGAATTTTCGATTATGATTGGGCTGAATGCAAATAAGAATCTAAAAGAGCAGATTGACCTTGATCCGAACAACTCTGCAGCGCATATGTTCTATGGACTGGTACTAATAGCATTCCGCCCTGATAAAGACGAAGCTCTCGGGAGAATTTACAAAGCGGTTGATCTTGGATCCGCTTTCATATTACCGCAAACTGGAACTACTGCCAGAGAAATTATTACTTTGCCGGTAAATATGATCTTGCTATTCAACCAATTTAACAGAATGACGATCTTTTATGCTCAAAGCACTAACAATATGTACCCGATTTGGTCTCTTGGACTCATCTATTTGAAGAAACATGATTACACTGAAGGCCAAAGAGGCTGTTTGATCAACTCCCTGAAGGGAATGCCACTCAACTTGATGACTCCGCAGATTATGCAAGAGTCTATGCCTATGCTGTTATGGGAGACAAAATAAAAGCAAAAGCGATTGTTCAGAAGAGACTAAGCTGAAAATATACCCTAATCTGACTCCACTACAGAAATTCACAGGTATATATAGCACTTGGAAATTTCAATGAAGCTTTAAACGAGTTGGAACTAGGATATGACTTACCGTGATACTCATATGTTTTGGATAAAAGTAGATCCTGAGTTTGATCCTATCAGAAATGATCCACGATTCAAAGCGCTGATGAAGAAAAATGAATTTGGAATAACTTTCTGTCCGTAAAAATCATTAAATTCTCTGCATCCCTGTTTATTTCAGAAACAATGGAACAACAAAACCGCCAACTCGCCGCTATTCTTTTTACCGACATCGTTGGCTATACGGCCATGATGCAGAAAGATGAACAAAATGCTCTGGCGGTTACCCGACATTATATTGCTACACTAAAACAGTCTGCCGAAACATTTCACGGAAGAATTTTAAATGACTATGGCGATGGAAGTCTTTGTTGTTTTCCAGTGCTACAGAGGCTGTCAAGGGCCGCGGTGCAAATACAACAACAACTTCAGCAGGAACCTAAAGGTTCCTCTTCGTATCGGTATACATGTCGGCGAATTGTTTTTCGAAGAGAACAAAGTGATGGGTGACAGTGTCAATGTTGCGTCCCGCATACAGTCTCTCGCTTGCGCCAACTCCATTTTATTTTCCAAAGAAGTTTTTGATAAATTAAAAACCAGCCGGAATACAAATCTGTTTCTCTCGGAAAATTTGAATTTAAAAATGTGGATGAGCCATTGGAGATTTTTGCATTGACTACAGAAGGACTAATTGTTCCAAAGAGAGAACAACTCAGTGGAAAAGTTGAAAGAGATCAAAAAAGATCTGCGCGGAAAAAATTATTGGTAGCCGCGATTTGTTTGATTTTACTGATGACGGCTTTCTGATCTATAAGAAATTTTCGAGCACGCATCCGGTTTGCTGGGGAAAATCTATAGCTGTTCTCCCATTTGAAAAATGGAAGTACAGAGAATAGCGAAGAGTATATCTTACTGACGGCATCACGCAGGATATCATCAATAAACTTTCAAAGATGTCTTCTCGGAAAAAAGTAATTGGTTGGTTCGGTAAGAGGCTTTTAAAAAACAACAAAGACCCTGAAGCAAATAGCTGATGAATTGGGAGTAGCAGCTATACTTACCGGAACGATTCAAAAACAAGCCAGCAAAACACATATTATCGCAGAATTGATTGAGGTGGGCACAAATAAAAGATTGGGGAGATGATTTTGTTTACGAGATAAAGACATTTTAGATCCTTATCGAGTGAAATGGCACCGCTCTCAATGCAAACGCATATCCGCTGAGGATAGGAAAAAGATTAGTTAAGAATTACACGGAAAATATTGAAGCATACAAACTGTACCGCAGAGGCCGGTCATTCTGGGACAAAACGAACACGCGAAAGCTATGACAGCGCAGAAGCTAACTTATCAGCGGCAATTGACCTGGACCCGATTATGCGTTAGCTTACGCAGGCACTACCGACTTGTTGCTACATTTAACTCCAGAAAGGGCTGGCCTCAATTGGAAGCTATCCTCATTGCATCAACTCTACGCCAATAAAGCCTTTGCAACTGGACAGTACATTAGCTGAGGCGCATTCACAGTGGCCTTTATTCAATCACGATTTTGACTATGACTGGCGAGTCAAAAGTCAGATTTGAAAAAAATAATAAGAGAAATCCCAATTACCCGATTGCTCATTTGTATTATGGGAACATATTGCTTTTGTACCGGCTGAACATACAGACGTAGGGGCTTGCCGAAATCGGAAGTGCTTTAAGTCTTGATCCGCTTTCTCTGCAATCAATTGGACGTAGTTAGGGAAGAAATTATTTTTTCGCCCGGAAATATGATTCATCCATTCAACAACTTCAAAAGATATTGCAATGAATCCTCACTCTTAATATGCTTCGATGCTTTTCTGGTTATGCCTATATACAAAAAAAACTCTTTTCGCAGCCATAGAAACATTTTCTAAGCTTCCGTCCCGGCGGGTTCGATCAGGGTCGGCGACGGTACCTCAATGAATGTTATGGCCTATGCCGCTGCCGGAGACACCAGCAAAAGCAATTGAATTACTTGAAAACTCCAAAAGAAATACAATCCATGTTCCCCGTTAACATGGCAGAAATTCATCTGGAACTTGGTAATACTGAAGAATCCTGCATGACCTTGGGCTTGACTAAAACCGGGACCTTGCAATGATCGGCCTAAATAATGAAGTCATCTTTGATCCTTTAAGAGCGATCCCCGATTCAAGGCGCTGTTGAAGAAAGATGAATTTGGAATAACTTTCTCCTCCCTCAAAAATCATTAAATTCGGTCCTTATTCTCTTCGTTCCTTACTTACAAGCAAAATGGAACAACAAAACCGCCAGCTCGCTGCTATCCTCTTTACTGACATCGTTGGCTATACGGCCATGATGCAGAAGGATGAGCAAAATGCCTTGGCCGTTACACGTCATTACATCTGCGGCACTTGAAACAATCAGCACGAAACATTTCATGGAAGAATTTTGAACTGATTATGGTGATGGAAGTCTTTTGTTGTTTTCCCAGTGCTACTGAAGCCGTAAAAGCCGCGGTGCAAATACAACAACAACTTCAGCAGGAACCGAAAGTTCCTCTTCGAATTGGCATACATGTCGGCGAATTATTTTTTGAAGAAAACCAAGGTGATGGGTGACAGCGTAAATGTTGCATCTCGTATTCAATCTCTTGGTCAAGCTAACGCCATTCTTATTTTCCAAGGAAGTTTTTGATAAACTAAAAAACCAACCGGAATACAAATCTGTTTCTCTTGGTAGATTTGAATTCAAAAATGTGGATGAGCCGCTGGAAATTTTTGCACTTGCGAATGACGGATTGGTAGTTCCGAAAGAGAACAATTGAGTCGGTAAACTGAAGGAGATCAAAAAATTATCAGCACGAAAAAAGTTATTCATCACTGCTACCGCCTTTGGATTATTAATGGCTTCCTGGTTTGTTTATAAAAATATTGCTGCTCCCACCGGTTTCGCCGGAGAAAGTCCATTGCCGTCTTACCTTTTGATAATCCAGGTTCAGAAAAATGGAGGAGTATGTAACGGATGGCATCACGCAGGACATCATCGGCAATCTTTCTAAGAATTTCTTCGCTGAAAAAGTGATCGGATGGGTATCAGTAAAAGTTTTAGAAAACAACAAAAACAATAAAAGAAATTGCCAATGAACTTGGAGTAGCCGCCATGCTTACATGGGACGTTTGAAAAGCATGCAGATAAGATTCGGGTGATCGCTGAGTTAACAGAGGCAGTAACAGGTAAAAGACTTTGGGGTGAAGATTTTGAATATAATGCGGCCGATATATCAAATCGATTCACAATGATGTTGCGGCAAAATTGCCAGCGCACTGCGTGCAGAAGTGACGCCCGCAGGAACAAACTGGCTCTATCAAAGCATTATACAGAAAATGAAGAGGCCTATAAAGATTATATTAAGGGTCGTTTCTATTGGAACCAGGAGAACTCTGGATACTGCCGAACAGCTTTTTAAAAGAGCAGTAGACTCTTGATCCTGAATTTGCCCTTGCTTACGCCGGTATAGCTGATTGTTATACGTTAAACCAAAAAAGGTTTACCATCCGCTGAAGCATTACCCGTTGCCAACAGCATATTCATCAAAGCACTTGCACTGGATAGTACCCTCGCCGAAGCGTGGACTACCGTAGGCTTCCGTCTCAGTCACATGCATATATGACTGGAAAGGAGGAAAAAAGATCCCTGGAAAAAGCAATTCGATTGAATCCAAACTATCCGCGCGGCTCATTTTGTACTATGGAAATGTGTTGCTTTTACACTGGCGATCATTGACGTCCGGACTAAAACAAGTTAGAAAGGCATTGGAACTGGACCCGGTTTCACCCCAATATAATTGGACCCTTGGCAGTCGTTATTATAATGTGCGCAAATATGACCTCGCAATAAGCCAGTTTCAAAAACACTTATGCTCTTTCCCAATAATCTAGGTGCAAAAGTAATGGCTCGGTCATCTCATATTTGCAAAAAAATGTACCAGCCAGGCAATAGATATCTTCATCCAAGCTTGCAGGATGATGCCCAGAAAAAGCCGCTCTGCTTGGTTATGGGTATGCACTGGCAGGAGATAGAACAAGAGGCCGAGGCATGAGTTGAAGTAAACGCTTGGCCGCACATAGCAATTTAGACGCCTCTTGCGTTTGCGTTGATCTACACAGGCCTGGGGAGATATGATGAAGCGCTGACCAATGGGAAAAGGGTTACGACAAAAGGATAATTTTTATGGTAACGCTAAAGATCGGCGTAGATTGTGATCCACTCAGGAATGAACCACGCTTCAAAGCTCTATTGAAAAATGAATTTCGAATGACATCCGGTACCGTTCAGAAAAATCAATTGCATTCGGGTTAAGGAATCTTGCTGTCTATTTTCATGCAGAACATGGAAGTCCACTTTTCAGTCAACGAGCTATTCAATGAACGTGCCTGTTTAGCAAAATTACTTTCTCACATTGTAAATTTCTTTTTATCTTTTGTCTTATCAATGTGAGATATGGATAGATTGAAGTCGAAAACTATTTCTTATTTAAGAGTTGGCTATTTTTTACACATAGTTACTTTTATTGAACTATTGTTTTCCTATTGCCTTTTTTATTTTTTTGACATTTCTTCATGGCTTGCTGCCGATAACACGTTTATAAAATCAATAACTTTAAGTCCTGTGTTAGGGCTTCCCTAATTGCTCAATTAGATATAAGATCAAGATATCAGAATTATAAGTTGGTAAAGGACAACCTGTATATTTACGGGTTTCAAATCGCGGCTTCTTAAGCCATTTAGCTAGATCCAGTTGCCAGCGTGATGCTGTAAAAGTGGCTGCCGACGAGTTAGGAATGTTACATCAATGCCGGGAATATTTTAAAAGTAACGGGTATAAATGGTATCACCTTGTCCCGGACATTGTACTTAAAAAACCTTCCGTTCTTTTACAAAAAATTTTTGGTCTACTACTCTTTTACAAAGACCTATCATCCAAGAATTGATTTTGAAAAGACAGGCAATGCTGCGGCTGAGGAAAACTGAACTTTCTAAGTAGTGTCAGGGCTTCTTTTTCTTTTAAGACTCAGGTAATCCAGGAAGTAAATAACCTTCAGTGAGAAATTATTGTTCTGATCGGCATCCATGGTAGTGTCAAAGTTTTTGACATACCTGTTTTCTACCTGGTCAGTAACATCCGTAACAGCATTTTTCCAAACAATATTTAAGAAACTACCTGGAGCAAATTGCCAGGTATATGTCATATCGATATTAAAGTAGTTGACATTTTGATTCTCATTTCCGTTGAATGAAGCATTAGGTTGCAGATGGCCATTTTCAACCAGTGTAAAAATTCCTGGTAATCCACCTTACTCCAGTAATGCCTTATCCTTGTACTGATCCCCATTTTATCATTGAAATTATATTTGAAGGTCAAAATATTTTCAATAGTGTTTCTATCCCGTCGTCCAAAGATTATTTTATTATCAGAAGCGTCAAAAGTAGCGTACCCGACATTATCTCGTCTGAGGCTCTGCAGACAAGCTATGCGTGATAGAAAACTTATTGTTAAACCGGAATTGTTCCTGGAACGTCAACAGCAAGTGTTTGCTTTTAAACATATTTCTTCTCACGTACAAAAGTTCCGTATAGACATTATATCTTTTTGACTGGTTTGACTGTACCCACCCGTCAACAAACCAATCAGACCAGCCCCGGAAAAATGGCCGTCAGAAATGTGGTTCATCAAAATTGTTATTGTCGGTGTTCATAACCAACCAATGCGCCTACAAACCAGAGGCTCTTTAATTGACTATTGGCATTGATGTTAAAATTTGCATTTCGGTACATTGGAAGTTTAAAGAAAGGAGAATCGGGATAAGTAATTGGAGTACTAAGGCGGGAATAATAAGCATTGACATTGATGCGGAAATTATTATACCAGCTGGTAGGTTTCAACCAATGATATTGCATCCATAAAGAATGATCCAAAAATTCTTTAAAGTAAAATAGCCAAAATCGTTACTCGTATATTTATCGTCCGCCAAACCTGGTTTGCCTTGAAAACAAAATTGCCGCTTGTTTTTCCAAAATACAGGCTGTGACTATAGCCGGTTTGTGTTTTACCATTTGGCAAATAATTTATCAAATTACTGATCGATGCTTTTCCCCCGCATTCCATGTATTCGTTTTGTCATTAAAATCAAATAACCCGGCCGACACGTTTGCATCATAGTCACTCCCACTTCTTATTACGCTCGTATTCACAAACGAAATGCTCGAATTGTGTTTCAATGTTTGGTCAAGAACAAAAATATTATAGTTCGTAAGCGGATCAACCACGGGATTTACGGGTTTGATGCGTCAATGTATCTTCTATGGTAGCGTAACGTGTATTAGTAATTGCATTTAAAACCCGATGCCCAATCCCTTTTGTGTCCTTCCCGAAATTTTAAAAGCATTAATGAGTTTTGATTCCTGCGGGTATTTTATTACTTGTTCGCTGGGTCCGGGATCAGGATCGTGAAGAAATGCCGGGTAGGTACCTATCCTTTTGGAATAAAATAAATTTCCTTTATTAAACAGTTCAGTGCCCTCGGTAAAAATGGTCTGTTTTCGACATACTTGACCTCATACGGTGTCAGATTTAATACCCTGTTATCACTTTGAACCTGCCCAAAATCAGGAATCAATGTAAGGTCCAAAGTAAACGCCTGGTTAATTCCATATTTTACATCCATTCCACCATTTACCTGGCCGGTCCAATTTTTACTCCCGGGTATATTATACGGATAGTGGTTAGCATAAACAGAAAAATAGGGAGAGAATTGTAATCGAAGCGGTGGCTTGATGTGAGAAATACCAGTCCATAATCCTTCCTGCGTAAGAAACCCATTTACATTCGGATTAACAGGATTCCAGGTAAACTGCTCTTCAGTTTTTCTTCTTCTTCGGGTGATATTAAATCCCCACGTTTGTACATCTTTTTTACCAAAGCGAATGGCGGAATAAGGAATAAACATTTCGAAACTCCATCCATCTTTATGGATCACTGCCCCACTCTGCCATACTGAATTCCAGGTAAAATCTTCCGCGTCACTGTTGGGAGTAGGTGGCGGTGACATTTTCGCATCCCATTGTTCGTTTAATGGTGTAACGAAATATTCAAACGCATTCAATTTATCATATATAGGTATCGAAAATGATCCCTACGTAAGTCATTTCGTGCCAAAACCATCCCGACCAACCAAGTTCGCTTGCATATGCTATCTTTAGTTTCTTTCATGGCAGTAACCGCCGAAATAAGATCCCTTCATCATCGTACATCAACCAGGCTTCAGTCCGATTACTATATTCTTCTTTATCCGCCGATCTTTGGCCGAAATTCAACAAGGTCAGTCATCATAGCGGCGTCTTTTCCATGCGCTATCGGTAAGCAATCCATCAATTCTTACGATGCTGAATCGTTCTCTTTGCAGGCAATATTCTGGGAGCGGGGCTTTGAGACAAAACAAAAAGAAGGAAGGAAGGATGATAAAGGTCAATATCGCAACGGTTAATTGCGCACTATGCTTGTTTCTCGTGCTAATACTATAGGCCGGTTTATGGTTTGCTGCTACAAAGTTAGACGGGCCAGAAATGCCCTTTGTTACCGCTTATCCAAACAATGCCTGGGATAACCGGTAGTCGCTCTGTTAAAAAGCAAAAAACTCTATGGAGTGTTTTAGCTGATCTTTTCCACCTGCATGTAGTTGAGTTCGACAGGTGTTGAGCGCCCGAATATTTTTACTGTTACTTTTAGTTTTTTCTTTTCATCGTTTACTTCCTCGATCACACCATTAAAATCATTAAAGGTCCTTCAATGATCTTGATGGTTTCTCCCACGATAAATGGCTCACTCATGCTCACACCAATCCGGCCTCCGCCATCTCATCCATTTTGCCAAGCATTTTATTCACCTCAGCTTTGCGCAAGGCAATTGGATTTTCCTTTCCCAGGAAATGAATAACGTTGGTGGTGTTCTTAATTGTGTCGCGGAGATCATCGCTCAACTTACCTTCACCGATCTCTATCATTACATAACCGGGGTAGTAGTTTCTTTCGCGCATTACCTTTTTTCCGTTCTTGCACCTTATATACTTTTTCAACTGGCAAGAAACCTGCTTCACGATTTCGCCCCAGCCACCACGGGAAATTTCTTTGTCAAGATACTCTTTACCTTTCGTTCTTTGCCGCTAACCACACGTAATACATACCATTTGGTTTCCTGGTGTTCTGCTGTATTTGAGTATTTGTTGTTCCTTCCATTTTCAAAAAAGAATTTATAAACTTGTTTTAAAACATTACCGGTTGCAAAGTCCATCACCCACACTAAGGCCGTAATAACTAATGTTGCAGCCAGCACGATCATCGTGGATTGCTGTAACTGTGCCCATGTAGGCCAGGTCACTTTTTCCATCAACTCCTTGTAGCTCTCTCTGAAATATGTTGAGATCTTGTTCATGTTGTTCAACGTTTAGATGTTTGATGTTCAGCATTATAAGATTCAAAAACTTCGAACCTCAACCTTAAAACTTCAAACTTTTTTAGCACGGGCACTAGGGATTCGAACCCAGATCTAAGGTTTTGGAGACCTTCATTCTACCATTGAAATATGCCCGTAAAAGAACTTCATTGAATGCAGACGAAACTTCGTTTGTCTGCATCCTGACCGGTTCAGCCGCGTCAGGACTATGCCCATATGAAAGCTAAAAGCTATCCCGGTATATTGGAACAGCTTTAGAAATATGTCACAAAGATAAAAATCTTTTATTAAGCTTAGCTATAAGTCAAAAGCTGACGCTTATTTTAAGATCTCAGTCACCTGTCCTGCACCTACTGTACGGCCACCTTCGCGAATAGCGAACTTCAGACCTTTTTCCATGGCTATTGGCTGGATCAATTTTACAGTCAATGGTGTATTATCGCCAGGCATTACCATTTCAGTTCCTGCAGCCAATTCTACTTCGCCGGTTACATCTGTTGTACGGAAATAGAATTGAGGACGGTATTTATTAAAGAATGGGGTATGACGTCCACCTTCTTCTTTACTCAATACATATACCTCACATTTGAAATCTGTGTGCGGTGTTATAGAACCTGGTTTGCAAATAACCATACCTCTGCGGATATCTTTCTTTTCAATACCACGAAGCAGCAGACCTGCATTATCACCAGCCTCACCTTCGTCCAGAATCTTACGGAACATTTCAACACCAGTTACGTGTAGAAGTCAACGGCTGAGGTATCAAACCAACGATTTCAACTCCTTCACCGGCTTTTACTTCTACCTCTTTCAATACGGCCGGTAGCCACAGTACCGCGACCTGTGATTGAGAACACGTCTTCAACAGACATCAGGAATGGCTGATCAATAGGGCGAGGAGGCAGTGGAATATAGCTCATCAACTGCAACCATCAACTCTTCAACAGCTTTCACCCATTTTTCTTCACCAGCTAATGCGCCTGTAGCAGAACCTTTGATGATAGGAGTATTGTCACCATCAAAACCGTAAAAGTTCAGAAGGTCACGAATTTCCATTTCAACCAGTTCAAGCAATTCCGGGTCATCAACAAGGTCAACCTTATTCATGAACACAACCATACGAGGTACACCTACCTGGCGGGCCAAAAGAATGTGCTCTTTTGTTTGGGGCATTGGACCATCAGTAGCAGCAACCACAAGGATAGCACCATCCATCTGGGCAGCACCAGTGATCATGTTCTTCACATAGTCGGCGTGACCGGGACAGTCAACGTGAGCATAGTGACGATTTGCTGTTTGGTATTCAACGTGAGCTGTATTGATCGTGATACCACGTTCTTTTTCTTCAGGTGCAGCATCGATTTCATCATATCTTCTTAGCTGTTGCCAAACCTTTCTTTGCAAGAATAGTTGTAATAGCAGCGGTCAAGGTTGTTTTTACCGTGGTCAATGTGACCAATCGTTCCCACATTCAGATGTGGTTTGTCCCTTTTAAAGGTCTCTTTAGTTGCCATTTTTATTCCGTTTTAGGTTGTTTTTACAATTTTAAAAATGTTCGAGCTATGATTTAGCGCCGTAAACTTGTTTACAGACCAGGTTCGAAATATCCCCTCAGAGCCGTTGATGAGAATTGAACTCACGACCTCTTCCTTACCAAGGAAGTGCTCTACCACTGAGCTACAACGGCTGGTATGAAGCTGTGAGTTAATCTCACGTTATCTGCTTAAAAAGAACTTTGTCAACTCCACGACCTTCCCGACACGTCGAGGCTGCTTGAACACTCCGAGCTACAATCGGCTGAGCTCGTAACGGCTTTCGAGTCACATGTCATATAAGAATATTTTTGACCCTAATGACTTATTTTGACTTTCGACTCTGCATCGAGCGGAAGACGAGGTTCGAACCCGCGACCTACAGCTTGAAGGCTGTCGCTCTACCAACTGAGCTACTTCCGCATTGCAATCCGCTGAAACTTGCGCTACTGCTATAGATTTAGCACGCGGGTTAGCAATGGCGGAAATCAATTTTAATGAACTTTTATTCAACCAACCTCCGTTAAAACTTCGGTTGGCGACTGTGGGCAAGGATGGATTCGAACCACCGAACTCGTAAGAGGGCAGATTTACAGTCTGCTGCCGTTGGCCACTTGGCTACTTGCCCGTCTTGAGCCACTTGTCGGAATCGAACCAACGACCTACTGATTACAAATCAGTTGCTCTACCAGCTGAGCTAAAGTGGCATTTCGTCGCTTAAATGTCCGCCCTTGGTTCAGGCTTCAGCGGATGAGACAATAAAGAACTACCCCAAATTCTTGGGAAGGCAAAGGTAAAGGAATTTGGGAATTGAAAAATATTTTGAAAGATTTTTTTATGCTGAAAATCAAAAGAAAAAGACCCCTGAAGAGGTCTTGAAAAAGTTGAATTAAAAATTAAGCGGCTTGTTTTTGTTTTCTTCTTTTTATTTGGTTTACGATTGATTCAAATGCATCATCAAATGATTGTTCGAATGATTTGCTGGTTGATTTTACAAACAGTTGGTGCCTCGGTATCTGTATCCTGATCTCTGCGATCTTGTCTTTGATCTTATGCACTACATTATCAAGTTTCAGAAACACATCTACCTTAATGATGCGGTCATGAAAAGTGTTTAACTTTCCTATCTTTTGATTAATGTGTTTTACCAATTTGCTATCCGCATCAAAATGTACTGTCTGGATTTTAACGTTCATGGTAATCGCATTTTAACAGTGAAACAATAAATAAAAGAACTTTTAAAGGATCGAAATTTCTTACCATAGGGGGCTGATTTTAGTTCCTTATGAAGTTACCACCAATCGCTTTTTTTTCCAAATAACTACGCAATATTTATTATCTAATTATTATCATTTATCATGCAAAAAATTTTCAGGCCTTTTGGGTGGATTTTTGTAGACATTTTTTAACCTTTCAATGGTATTATGGGTATATACCTGTGTTGCCGCCAGGCTACTGTGACCAAGGAGCTCCTTTTATTGCATTAAGATCGGCACCATTGTTTGAAAGATGGGTGGCAAAACTATGGCGGGAGAACATGCGGGCTCTTCTCTTATTGAGTGTCTTTACTTCGCTGCTTAAAAAAGACCTTTACAAGCAAATATGGATACTTTGGATACATTTTTTTCCCTTTTCGGTCACTAACAGGGTATTATCAGCGGACTCAAACTCCTTTTTCTTCAACTGAATGTACTCTTTGATCATTATAAGTGCATCCTGGCTTATAGGTATGATCCGTTCTTTATTCCCCTTTCCAGCACCTGACCTGTTTTTTGCCAAAATCAACCTGGCTTTCTTTGAGATTCACCAGTTCGCTTAAACGCATTCCGTGGTATAAAAAGGTGTGATCAGCATTTTAGTATTAAGCCCCTTCCAGTCTTCTAGAATTTTTTAAAGATCCCATTAGTTTGGCTCGCATCAGTTTCCATTATGAAATCCGGCAGTCTTTTGCTGATCTTTGAGTGAGTACCCGCGTCATGGGAGTTTGCTCAAGAACGCCCGACTTCGCCATGTATTTAAAAGGATTTTAATGACGATATCTTACGTATTTATCGTTTTCGCGGTAAGTATCTCTTTCCCTGATAGAAGCCAGCTCAACTTCGAACGTGATTGTGCCTGCCATCTCACCCAATGAAACTTCTCCGAATTGTGATTGCAAAAATCCAAAAACTGGGCAAGGTCGCATCAGTGATAGAGCGAACGGTATGTGCGGAATATCTCTTTGATATTTCAGATAATCAAGAAATGATTGGATCGAATCCCGGAGCAATTCAGGCATATTATTTCACGGGCTGGTAGATAAAAAGATAGCTGCAAAGCTATAAACTTTGCAGCTATCCACATTCATTTTATGTATGTTCGGAATCAGCCCTCTATCTTTCCGCTGGCGATCTTCTCGCTTCATAGATCCGCCCTCAACGCCTGGTTGCGACGTTTTACCGATGGCTTTGTATAGCTCTTGGCGTTCACGCAGTTGAAGTAATACCCTAGACTTCCAAATTTCTTTTATATTTTTTGAGTGCTTTGTCTATGTTTTCGCAATCTTTTGAATCGATGATCAGCATAAATTTTATATACCTCCTCAGTGTAATTTAGGGGATGCAAAGATAAAGGGTTGGATCCGGAAATCTGAAATCTGAATTTGGAATTTAGAGCCATGAATTTGTTCGAATGGACACCTTTGGAGAGATTTGCGATATGTTTACAGGAATTATAGCAAAACAACGGGTTTTATAAAAAATATATGGCCATTAGTGGCAGTAACAGATCTTTTTGGATAGAATCTTCCATTTCACCGGAATTAAGAGTTGATCAAAGTGTCAGTCACAGCGGCGCTCTGCCTTACGGTGGAGGAGGTGAACGGTAACAGCCACAAGGTGACAGCCATTGAAGAAACTGCATTAAAGACCAATGTTAATGAGTGGAAAATAGGTGATGTAATAAACCTGGAACGTAGCCTGGAAGCTTGATTCGCGCCTGGATGGGCATTTGTACAGGGACATGTGGATACGACCGCAACCTGCACTGAAATAAATGAAAAGTGCATGGGAGTTGGAATATGAATTTAGTTTCCGGAAGAAGTTTTCAGAAGCTGATCATCGAAAAGGGTTTCTTTTGTGTAAATGGGATCAGCCTTGCACTTTGACGTAAAGAAGAGTTTTAAAGGTTATTGCTATCATTCCATTCACTTACCAGAGCATACCAATATTAAAACATTTCAAAAGGGCGACCTGGTAAATATTGAATTTGACCTGATAGGAAAATATATCTAGAAGATTATCTAGAAAAGTAGAACAGAATCGGAATCAGTTGGCAACAATAAACAAGTCATTTTTACTACTTTCAGGGTTTAGACTCATTCAGGAGGAATTGAATTCTCTGGATTAGGTGTGTACATTTTTTCCCTTCCAATCCATTTCTTTTCAGGTTTGATGGATTAGTTTGGAAGTATTTTTTGTACTGTCGGGTTTTCTTATTACAAAGGTTCTTTAAACTCCATTAATAGTTCTCATTATTTTCGAAATTTCTACATCCGACGGGCTCTGCGCATTTTTCCTGTTTATTATCTTTTATCACTATATTCTTTTTAGCAATTTTTCTATTTACTCAGAAATCAAGTCACCAATACCTGATAGATAATTATCCATACTATTTTGTTTACCTGCAAAATTTTTTATTTGTTTAAAGGTTGGAGCCTACAAACTATTTAAGTCACCTATGGTCGCTCGCAATGGAGGAGCAGTTTTATTTTTGTGGCCTGTTACTGTCTATTTAATTCGCGATACAAACAGGCTTAAAAAGCTACTTGTAATTATAATCATCCTGGTTTTTATTGCAAGATTGTTTGTCTGGCATGAATTCGGTTCCCGGTTTGAAACTCATCATTGTAATACTTACGCGTATTGACACAATTGCATTTGGATGCTTGCTTGATGCGGGTTCAGTTATAAAGATTTAGGTAAACCGGTCAGGAGAGCGATCATTATCATTTGTACTGGGGTCTTTCCGCTTGGTATTTTGCTATTCAAAGATTTCTTTTTACCAATCCGCCATTTGCCACTGTTGGGTATACGGCAATTAGTATCCCAACAAATTTTTTTCATTGAATATTTCATAACAGAAAAACAAAAATTCAAATTTCTTAAAAACCAATTGGCTGATTAACTACGTTGGACAAATATCCTATGGAATGTACCTCGTTCACATACCAGTTTATTTTATCATTTCAGCAAAAAGCGGCTCCCCCATTTGTTAAGTGCGATCCTGAGTATTTTGATTGCATTTTCTCTGGCGGCCATTAGTTATAAATTTTACGAACCCCATTCCCGATCTAAAAAAGAAATTCCAGTCTGCATAGGTTATTCCATCACAAACACACAAATCGGTTAACTACTTCCTTATCTTTGATCGCCTCATGCCAAACTACTTGAATGAAACTGCCGGATCGAGCAAATGAATATTTTCCAGGTTTAGACGGGCTAAGAGGCATTCCTGCCTGATCGTTGTTTTAACGCACAATTTTGGTTTCAGCCATTTTTTTGAATATGGATGGCTCGGCGTTGACCTCTTCGTCATCTCCGGATTTCTCATTACAACCATCCTGTTGATACCTTGATCTGAAAATTATCTTAAGAGCTTTTATATACGTGACGAGTACTCGCATTTTCCCGCTGTATTATTCATATTGGTAATTTTCATTTTCATCTTACCGCATATAAATTCTTTCAAAGCGAATCTGCAGTATTTTGTCCAAAATCAATGGTGGTTCTGGTTATATGGACAAAACTGGCTGTTGATATTCAATTTTCCCTAAAGGCGCTGAACACCTGAATCACTTTTGGTCCTTAGCCGTAGAAGAACAGTTTTACATGGTATGGCCTTTTTATCATTTTGTGGCTAAGAACGCCGAGGCGTTTGATTGATTTATTTTGCTACCTTAGTGGTTTATTTTTAGTTCGTTCCTTTATGGTATCTTAAAATTGATAACTTTAACTATACGCTGTTTTACCGGTTTACCCGGGTGGACGGAATTTGCATAGGCGCTCTTTGTGCATTAATTTATAAGGTACGTGTAAAAACCTGATCTCCGGGAAAACACGCCGTAGCAGCGTGCACTCTGGCGGCTCTTAATTTTCTTTTTATTTTCTTAATAAATTCAACCATTTCAATTATCCATACCTCGCGTACATTGGTTACACTACGTTTTCCGGCATTGCTTGGTTTGCTTTTGAACGAAGTAACACGAAACAGTAAATCAAAATGGTTTCCATCTTATATTCACTTCTTCCTTTACTGCGGTTTGGTCGGTCAAATGCTCCCTATGGTTCTTTACGCTGTTCACTGGCCGGTGCTTTTATAAGTAGACGCATGACATGGTCTCTTCTAACTTGTTCCAAAAGCAAGGTACGGGTTGACAGGAATCTCTAAGCAAATTCGTATTCCGCCTCCATTTGAAGCCACTGCCCTTGGGTTTATTTTTAAGCATCCTGAGTTATTACTATTTTGAGAAAAAGTTTTTGAGTTCCCAAAGAAAAGATTTGGGTACTGATCTTTGAATATTACATCACTAATCTCGTTGTGAAAATGCCCATCACCAAATTATCCATACTGGTTCCGTGTTACAATGAAGAAAATGACAATCTCCTTGCAGAGTATTGAAGAAAATCAGCAGGTACGGAAATTGCAGGAATGGCAAAAAGAAATTATCATCGTGTCGTGCGATTGCTCACCAGATGACAGTACACATCATTCGCATCGATAAACGAGGATTTGCTGAACGAAACGGTCATTCTTCAACATGGCGCCTATCCGACAATGAAACAAAACAAAGGAAAGGGGAGCTTGCATCCGATCTGGTTTATTGCAGGTGACCGGGGAGGTGCTGATCATACAGGACTCCGGACCTTCGAATACGATCCTGCACGTAGTACTTACAAACTGCCGGCACCAATACTAAAATGTTGGCGTGCCGACGATGGTATTTGATCCCCGCTTCTGCGCAGCGAGGCTCACCGTGTTTTGTTTTTTCATGCATACGATCGGAAATAAAATTCTTACGTTCTGGAATGTCAAATCTTTCTTACCGGCCTTAATCTCAGCGTGACATGGGAAACCGGCTATAAAATGTTCAAGCACGGAGATCATCAGGAAATGTCAAAATTAAGAGAAAACCGTGTTTCGATTCGAGCCTCGAGAGTAACATCAAAGATCAGCCGTGGCTGGCAATATCAGGATCCATGAGGTGGGTATTTCTTGCAACATGGCCGCCGCTATGACGAGGGTAAAAAAACAAGATGGGTGGATGGAGTGAGTGGCGTTTTACTGCATTCTTGGGTCACAAATATCTCTTTTCAAGAAAATAGACGACTCTGAAAGACGAAAGAGGTCATCAAACACTGGAGGTAATTGCTAAAGCCGATAAATTCAACCAATGTATGATGTTTGAAACCATTCGCCCTTATTGCCATGGCAATATTCTCGAAATTGGAAGCGGATCGGTAATATATCTTTTTTATCCAAAACAGTTATTCGATAACCCTGTCAGACACCGATGAATATTATATTGATCAGTTAAAAACCTTCAAAGAAACCAATATCTCTTGCAGTAGATCTTTGTACATGAAGATTTCCAGGAGAAATATGCACGGCTTTCCAAACTTATGACACGGTTATTTTTTTAAATGTATTGGAACATATTGACAATGACGAGACAGGCGGTAGAGAATTGCAGGCACTTTTAAAGCCGCGGTGGTTCACTGGTTGTTTTAGTTCCTGCCTATAGTTTTCTTGTTTTCAAAATGGACAAGGAACTACAGCACCATAGAAGATATACTTCCAAAAAGCTTTTTACACTGGCTTCAAAGAAAATTTATTGTCAGAAAAGTATTTTATTTTAATGCAATAGGAATTGTCGCCTGGACGTGCATGGAAAATTTTTGAGGCTACATTCCATTCCATCAAAAGAGATGAAATTGTTTAACAACCTGGTACTGCCTGCGAAATTCATGACAAAATCTATTTAGAAAAGCAGGTCTCTCTGTGATCATGGTAGCACAAAAAGATCTATAACAATGCTTCAGCAACCTCTTTCACATACTCATTCTTCTCACATTGTTTTGCATTGTTTGGGGAATTCCTGTTTTGCTTTACTTTTAACTCTTCCATAAAAAGATAAGTTCTGGTATCATTCATTTGCCGGTCTTTTTATGCTTGCTGTTTTTCTGCGGATGCATTTTTATCAGTATTATCAGCGCCATATAGTTGTCCTTTTGCCCCTTTGAAATTTTATTATCTCGCCCTTCTCACAACAGCATTGCTTTTTATCTCTTCTTTATTTCAAAAGGGAAAAATATTCAGCTTATTTTCCGAAGCAGGGCTGGCCGAGAGATCAGTTCACCCATCCTGCTTGTTCTGTTCCTTTTTGTGAGTGTCTTCTTATTTATTTTATTGAGTGCCTCTGCAACCCATAAATGGTGATACACAGATCTATCACTTGCAAATAATTCAATGGAAAAACCGATATAAAGCTGTCTCCATGGCGTTGCTAACCTTTATCCAAGATTCGGACTGACCAAACTGGGTTTAACTCCTGCGTCAGCCTCTTCTACTGGCCAATATTCAAAAATGAAAATTTTACTTATTCTAAATGCAGGGTTTGTTATTTGGTTTTTTATTTGGCTATTTTCAAAATGGCTATTTTTATTTTCAAAAGCGTGACACGGTTAACTTCCAACCCCTCTCCGCTTTTTATTTTCTTCTCCTGATCTATTGTATGTTTGATTGGCAACCTTACCGCGATTCTGCCAATTCAACCAATTATGATTTCGCTGTAAATGCTTACCATTATTATATGTTCTCTTTTATTGAAGGTGTTGCCACTGATAAACCGAGAAACGAATTTTCGTTTATTGCCTTACTTTTCACTTTATGTGCCATATCCTTTAAATTGTCCGGCATTTTTTGCTCCTGTTCATTTTCTACCACGTACTCATATCATGGAGAACAGTCAAGTGGATTTTTGCCATTGTTACTGGAGTTCTTATCCTCCTATGCCGGTACTATTAAAGAATTACATCATCACAGGTTATCCATTGTTCCCTTCGCCATTAAGCATAAATCGCTCCTGATTGGGTCTTGCCAAAACACAACTGGCCAGCGTGACTCTACAGATATATCATTTTGTCTAAACAGGTTTTGATAATTATCAATGGTCATTCATAAATAAGTTTGACGCTACAAACTTTTAACTGGATCCCTGTATTGGATCAAATGGATATTCTCTTGAAAACATAAGATCATCCTTGCGTCTTGCTCTTTTGTCAGTTAGTTTTCCTTTAAAACCAGATCTGCCGTTAAATCATAAGAGATCCGAGATCGATTATCATTGTTCCTCTTACTGATGATGGCTGGTTGGTTTTTTACAGCTCCTGATCCAGGTCGATTTGGCTATGGTATTTTGCTCAGCGCTGCTTTTTAACTGTCAGCCTTTTTGTTTATCCCTCCTGACAGCAAAAGATTTACCAGCTGATTCTTTTGATTACAATAATTGTAACAGGGATCTCATACTATAAAAAAGGTAAACCCATTTTTAACAACCCCAATTACGCAATACATCCCAATTCATTTAAAGAACCGCCGTACCAGGTAATTGACTAAATGATACTGATCTCAAGTTGCCTGATAAGATAAATGGCAACTGGGATCACCGGCTGTTATTTTTTACCTGTGCCATGCATTACCCAGGAAAATCCGTATTTACAGGCAAGAGGCAACGATCCAAAGGATGGCTTTCGAATGTATCCGAACCAGACAGCAATTTTATCGTTGATTATGTTTATTGATGAATGAAAAAATTAGAAAAATATCAGGACTATCCGTTTTTAACTTTTTTTTCTGTTTGTTATTGTCGCCTATTTGCCGGTTCTCCTTCCTTTTTCCATTTAAAAAATGATCTGATCACACAAAATCTTCCCACCCGGTATTTCATTAGTGAAAGCCTGTATTCAAATTATTTCCCGTGGTGGAACCCATATATACATTTTGGGATCCCGCAATATGGTGATATGAACAATGGCTTTTGGAATCCTTTTTTTATGGCTGATCGCAAAACCTTCGGGTACAACATCTGGACAATTACTCTCGAGGAAATGCTGTACATTCTCATCGGTGGCTGGGGAATGTATAAAGTATTAAGAGAACTGGGGATCACGAACGGAATAGGAATCCTTATGGCAATATCCTATATGAGCTGTGGGTATGTAGTCGGGCATTTACAACATTTTTGCTGGATCACCGGAGCTGGATTTTTCCCTTTTGTTTGCCTGTATTTTTAAGGACCAATCGTACTCCTCAACTAAAAATTTTATCCTTGGATCGCTGAGCGTTTTTCTTTCGTTTCATCAACACACCCGGGATTAATTATAGGTGCAATTTATTTCCTCATTTTCGGCATCCTCTTCATCTTTCTTTTCAGGAAAACAAATTGTCAAAATTTCTACCGGCCAACCTTTTGGCTTATTAATTTCACTTTTCTCCTACTCAGTTCAGTTTTTTCAATAGTAGTTATTGCCAGCGATCTTGATGTGATTACAGTATATTTCACGAGGGGATAAGGTTAGTTTAACCCAGTCGCTTCTTCATCCCACCAGTTTTCAATGTTACCTGTCACTTCTTTTCCTGTTGGCCGTGAATAAGTCTTCGCTGTTTGCTACTGACATTTCAATGAGAAATGTGTATATGGGCCTTGCCTCCCAATTGTCGCAACTATCCTCTCTTTTAAATACATAAATAAAAAAATTTTACTCACCACCCTGCTACCTCTTTTGTTTTTTATCCTCCTCTCATCAGGTGGGGTTTTTAAAACGCATTTTCTACCATATAATGCCTTTGCTGGGTTACGTGCGGCTAAACGGAGAGTTCACCTATTTTGTTATCCTGATCATTCTTTTATTGAGCTGCATTTACTCTGCAGTTATTCATCAGCGATGAAAATTTTAAGCTGTTCTTAAAGAAATATGTGCGTTGGGCTAAACTATTGCTTCCTGGTTGTAATGATCATTGCCCTACTCTTCATTTTACTCGAGCATTCATCAATCATATACCAGAGTATTTCGTTTGAAAATGTCAAAACTGCAATAAAAAATGTTCTCGGCAATTTTTACCTTGCGGATCCTGCTTTGTTTAAATGCGTTGAATACAATCTATTACTAATAGCTCTTTTAGGCGGAAAATATTCACATCGAAAAGCATTTTGCGTTTTAACCTGCAATATGGCTATTATCACATGGCTGGTTCTTCCATTTACTGGCCTCGGCATGGCAAGCAAAAAAGAAATGAGCGAAAAATGACAGCTAATGCCTCGTGGTTTGCATTCCCAGGAACTTCGAGCTCCACTCAAACAAAATTTTTAGATTCGTCACTTAGAAATGAGCTATGGCTTCTGGAAGTTACAGAGTAAAAAGATTGGTTATCCGGTAGAAGAGCAATATCCCATCCAATTAAATACAACAAGAAAATTCTTTGAAGACACAGCAACTGCATGATTTTATCAATGAACAATCCTTTATCTTTCTTTGCAAGACACGATTATTGGTTCTCAACCACTATGATTCAACACTTATTAAAACACAAGCAAAATACAACTGAAACAAAGCACAA
>ERZ1370068.5157-contig-4193_pt1:12500-57718 | contig 57718 bp, 90 predicted proteins | sample MGYA00561227_ERZ1370068 | MGnify/ENA primary metagenome ERZ1370068 (study PRJEB38410, sample SAMEA6850437) | metagenome | study: Metagenomic assessment of the ecological functions of the soil: analysis of the soil microbiota associated with the... | reverse complement strand
TTGTACTTCGTTCAGTTACGTATTGCTCTGATCAAGACGATCATCGCGCCCGGCCTGAAGGCGCGCCTGCTCGGCGTCGAGGGCTGGTACTCGACCAACATCCTCGGCAACCGCGACGGCGAGGTGCTCGACGATCCGGAGTCGTTCAAGACGAAGGAAGAGAGCAAGAAGTCCGCGCTCGACTACATCTTCCAGCCGCACCTGTATCCCGAGCTGCTACAAGGATCTCTGCCACGTCGTCCGCATCAACTACTACCCGCCGCGCGGCGACAACAAAGAAGGGCTGGGACAACATCGACATCTTCGGGTGGCTCGGCTATCCGATGCAGCTGAAGATCAACTTCCTCTGCCGCGACAGCATTCTGGCGGCGCCGATCGTGCTCGACGTCGGCGCTGTTCCTCGATCTCGCGAAGCGCGCGGGCATGTCGGGCATCCAGGAGTGGCTGTCGTTCTACTTCAAGAGCGCCGATGCACGCGCCGGAGGCTCTATCCCGAGCACGATCTGTTCATTCAGCTCATGAAGTTGAAGAACACCCTGCGCCACATGCAGGGCGAGGAGCTGATTACCCATCTCGGACGCGAGTACTCACGATTGACCCAGGCGGTATTGCTCGGCGGCCTCTTCATCGGGGTGCTGTCCGGCGCTGCCGATTGTCAATCTCGCCAACTGCTGCTGCCTCTGGATCGTTGGAGGTGGTGCCGATCACCGCCTATCTCGCGCAGCAGGATGATCCGCGTCCGCTCGGCCTCCTGGCCGGTGCGCGGCTCGGCTTCCGCGCCGGCATCTTCGGCGCGGTCGTCTGGCTGTTCGCATCCGCGGCCGTGAACGTCATGGTCGCGCCGCTCCAGCAGAGCGCGGCAGATCTGATGCTGCGCAACGCGACCGACATCCCGCCGGATGTGCGCACGTGGCTCGAGAGCGTCGGCAACTCCGCGTCGATGCCGATGAGGATGGTCTTCGGATTCTTCTTCCAGTTATTTGTCGCAGCGCCGTTCGCCGTCGCTCGGAGGCCTGATGGGCGCGGCGCTATTTGCTCGCCCGAGTCAGCCGCAAGAGGAGCCGTAAAATACCCACCATGGCCGAGAAGAAACCGTCTGCTGACATTGCGGACTTGCTTCAGGAGGATCGCACCTTCACCCCTCGAAAGAGTTCCGCGCGCAACGCCAACATTAACGACGAAGGCGTTCATGCGCACGCGCCGAAAAAGATCCGGAAGCCTTCTGGGCCTGCCTTTGCGTCCGAGCTCGAGTGGTTCACGCCGTGGACGAAGGTGCTCGAGTGGAAGCCGCCGCACGCGAAGTGGTTCGTCGGCGGCACGCTCAACGCGCAGCGTCAACTGCGTCGATCGCCACGTCCGCGGACCGCGCGCGCAACAAGGCGGCGCTCATCTGGGAAGGCGAGCCGGGCGACCGCCGCACGCTGACCTACTTCGATCTCTATCGCCAGGTCAGCCAGTTCGCCAACGTCCTGAAGTCGCTCGGCGTGCAAGCGCGGCGATCGCGTCGCGATCTACCTGCCGCTGATTCCCGAGCTCGCGATCGCGATGCTCGCGTGCGCGCGCATCGGCGCCGTGCACTCGGTCGTCTTCGGCGGCTTCAGCGCCGAGTCGCTGCGCGACCGCATCAACGACGCGCAGTGCAACGCTGCTCGTCACCGCCGACGGCGGCTGGCGCCGCGGCCAGATCGTGCCGCTCAAGCAGATGGCCGACGAAGCGCTCGAAGGGCACGCCGTCGATCAAGAACGTCGTCGTCGTGCAGCGGCTGCACGGCGGCGCCGATCGCCGGTGCACATCAAGGAGGGCCGCGACCACTGGTATCACCGCCTGATGCAGGACGCGCCGCACGACGTGCGAGCCGGAGCAGATGGACGCCGAGGACATGCTCTACATCCTCTACACGTCCGGCACGACCGGGAAGCCGAAGGGCATCGTGCACACGACCGGCGGCTACCTGACCGGCACCTACGCGACGACGAAGTGGGTGTTCGACCTCAAGGAAGACGACGTCTACTGGTGCACCGCCGACATCGGCTGGGTGACCGGCCACAGCTACGTCGTCTACGGGCCGCTCGCGAACGGCGCGACGGTCGTGATGTACGAAGGCGCGCCCGACTGGCCGCAGAAGGATCGCTTCTGGGAGATCGTCGAGCGCTACGGCGTCACGATCTTCTACACCGCGCCGACGGCGATCCGCGCGTTCATGCAGCTGGGGCACCGAGTGGCCGCAGAAGCGCGATCTCTCGAGCGCTGCGGCTGCTCGGATCGGTCGGCGAGCCGATCAACCCCGAAGCGTGGGTCTGGTATCACCGCTACATCGGCGGCGAGCGCTGTCCGGTCGTCGACACGTGGTGGCAGACCGAGACCGGCGCGATCATGATCACGCCGCTGCCCGGCATCACGACGCACCAAGCCCGGCTCGGCGACGCGGCCGTTTCCCGGCATCAAGGCGGAGATCAAGAACGACAAGGGCGAGCACGATGCCGACGGGCGGCGGCCTGCTGACGCTGACGCGGCCGTGGCCGTCGATGCTGCGCGGCATCTACGGCGATCCCGAGCGCTACGTGACGCAGTACTGGAGCCAGCTGGACGCCGGACGTCTACTTCACCGGCGACGGCGCCAAGCTCGACGACGACGGGTTCTTCTGGCTGCTCGGCCGCGTCGACGACGTGCTGAACGTCGCCGGGCATCGCATCGGCACGATGGAAGTCGAGAGCGCGCTCGTCGATCATCCCGAAGGTCGCCGAAGCGGCCGTCGTCGGCCGCACCGCACGAGATCAAGGGGCAGGCGGTCGCCGCGTTCGTCACGGTGAAGGAAGGCGTGCACGCCAGCGAGGCGCTGATCGACCGAGCTGAAGGAGCACGTCGCGCAGAAGATCGGCGCGATTGCCAGGCCCGACGACATCATCTTCACGGCGGACCTGCCGAAGACGCGCTCGGGAAAGATCATGCGGCGGTTGCTGCGCGACATCGCCGAAGGCAAGGCGCTCGGCGATACGACGACGCTCGCCGATCCGAATGTCGTGGCGAGGTTGAAAGAGCAGCACGCCAGGAAGAACACTGACACGTGCTCGCTTACATGCCGAGCGCGCTGGATCGGACGAGGCACTTGCGTTCACGCCTGATCTCCGACGACCCCGACGCGGTTGCGCCTGCCCGCTTGCGCCCGCGACCGACCGCTTCCCGGCCTGCCAGGAGCATCTCGGTGCGGCGTGATTGAGTTCTGACCGTTTCCGCGATCAGCACGGCCACACAGATACGGTGACTGCGACCCGTTCGTCTGGTCCGGTAGTCGCGCAGGGCCAGACGCTCCTCGACGGTCACGCGCAGTCTGTCGGCGAGCGACTCCTGCATCTGGCGCGCACGGTTTCCGCGCGGGAGAGATCGCGAACGATGTCCTCTGAGCAGCGCGTCACCCAGTCGTGCTCACGGGAAGTAGTTGCGGATGACGATGCCGATTCGCTCGAGCACGCGATCGCCGAAGCCGTAGCCATGCTTCGCGTTGATCCTCCGCGAGGTGATCGACGTCGACGAGGATCATCGGCGAACGGACGCGCGAAACGTTCAGCGCGGCGAGATCCTTCTTCAAGCGCGGCCGAGCAGCACCCGCGCGCGTATGCAGCGCCGTCGAGCGTACGTGCAGCGCCGGACTGGCCCGGCTCGCGGGTGATGCGTTCCGCGATCGCGGTGCAGTGTGACGTCGAACGATCGCGCGCCTCACCATCTGGCGCGATCACCGGGCCATGCCTTCCGACGTGGCGCCGAACGACTCGTCGAGCGCGAGCTCGTCGAGCGCTGCGCGTTCGATGACATAGACCAACCCGAACAACTGCCGCACGGTCAAACCGAAGTCGATGCGCGAGCTGCCGGAGGTCGGCAACGCCGCCCGTGCGCTGGTCGAGTTCGCCTTCACGGACCGCCGCCGTTAACAGCTGAAGAATCAGATCAGCGAGGCTGGCAGAGCGGTCGCGGTCTGAAGATTCGGCGCCGGCAAACGGGAAGATGGCGACCGCGTCGTTGAGGATTACGTCGGAGTGCTGCCTCGAGCGATCCGTGCTGCCTGCGAACGTTCCTGCACCTTCTCGGTATCGGTGATGACGGCACTGCCATCATGGCAGGAACGGCAGGCGAGCCTGGACATGACGAATTCGGCCGCATTCCAGCTTCAGGTGCTACCAGACTACCGCGGCGCCTCTGGGATCGACTCGGAAACGGAGAGGGGCCGTACATTAACCTTCCGCGGAGATTATTGACTAGTGCGCAAGAAGATCGGTGAGTGTCTCTGTTCAGGCGGGACTCATCACCGAAGCCGATCTGCAGACGGCACTCTGGCCGAACACAAGCGCTCCGGCGAGCGGCTCGGGGCGGTACCTTGTCCGGATGAATCTGGCGACCGAACGCCAGATCGCCAAGGCACTCGCCTACCAGCTCGGTTTTCGTACGTCAACCTCGCCGAGAACGTTCCCGACCCTGCTGGCGGTTGTCCTGATTCCCCAAAGACGTCGCGCCTCAAGCGCACCTGCATTGCTCGATCAACGGTCGAGAAGAACCTGCTGACGGTAGCGATGTCGGATCCGCTGCTCTTCACGCTGCGTCCAGGACCTCGAGTTCCAGACCGGCTATCGCATCAAGCAGGTCGTCTCGACGCGTCAGGAGATCGTCGACGCCGATCCATGCGTCGTATCCGGACAAGGCGCTCGCGCGGCTGAACCAGCCGGGTTCTGGCATCGCCGTTCAGGGTGACCGGACGCGCAGGCCACCGGCCGACGGCTTCGACACGCGCGGCGGCATGCTCGCGCCGATCGCCGAGCAGTCCGGCCTCGCCGCTCGTCCAGCCTCGAGGACGACGTCTTCGAGCAGACCGCGCTGAAAGGCGCGACGCCTGAAACGGCGCCGATCATCGACCTCGTCGACCTCGGTCATCAAGAGCGCTCTGAAGAGCCGAGCGCGAGTGACATCCACATCGAGCCGACTGGAAAACAACGTCATCGTTCGTCATCGTCTCGACGGCCTGCTCAAGGAAGTCATGGACCTCGCCGAAATGGGTCCACGAGGGATTCGTCGCGCGCATGAAGATCATGGGCGGCATGGATATCGCGGAGAAGCGCCTGCCGCAGGACGGCCGCATCCGCGTGAGCACCGATGACGGGCAGGAGGTCGACTTCCGCGCGTCGACGCTGCGGACGATCTTCGGCGAAAAGGTCGTGCTGCGCGTCGCTCGACAACCGCAAGGGCGTGCCGCCGCTCGAAGAGCTCGGCTTCTCGGCGACGGCGCTCGAGCGAGATCCGCTTCTTCCTGCGCCATCAGCACGGCATGATCCTCGTCGTCGGTCCGACGGGCTCCGGAAAGACGACGACGCTCTGCTCGGCGCTGACGTCGGTGCGCTCGAGCGCACCAACATCATCACGATCGAGGACCCGGTCGAGTACTCAGATTCCCGGCGTCAACCAGACGCAGATCAACGACAAGATCAAGCTGACGTTCGCGAGCGCGCTGCGATCGATCCTGCGGCAGGACCCCGACGTCGTGCCTCGTCGGCGAGATCCGCGACCACGAAACGCGCGCGCATCGCGATGCAGGCGGCGCAGACGGGTCACCTCGTGCTGTCGACGCTGCACACCGACGACGCGCCGTCGTGCGTCACGCGACTGACCGACATCGGCATCGAGCCGTACGTCGAGCGCCTCGGCGCTGATTGGCGTCGTCGCGCAGCGGCTGATGCGCCGGTCTGTGCATTCACTGCCGGCGGCCGTACACGCCCGACGCCCGAGACGCTGCGCGCCATGAGCGTGACCGGAGGCTGAAGCGGCGCACGCTGACCTTCTACCGCGCCGTCGGCTGCGAACAGTGCAATCACACGGGCTATCGCGGCCGCGTCGGCATCTACGAGATCATGCACGTCAGCGACAAGCTGCGGCGGATGATCGCGCAGAAGGGCGTCGGAGGCGCAGCTGCGTGACGCCGCCATCAGCGGCGGCATGATCTCGCTCGGCGAGGACGGCCTGCTGAAGGTGAAGGCGGGCGTGACGACGCCGGAAGAACTGCTGCGCGTCGTCACCGAGGTGCGCGAGGCGCAGTCGCGTCTGCCCTGAGTGCGGCGTCAACGTATCGCCCGATTTCGCCGCGTGCCCCAGCTGCGGACACCGCGTCGGCGGCGGCTGCCCGCACTGCAATCGTCCGCTGCAGAGCGGATGGAAGTTCTGCCCGCACTGCGCCAAGAGCACCGACGTGACGTCCGGCAAGCGCGCGAAGAAGCTGCGCGACCAGCGCCAGATGCGCGAGCTGCCGGCCGCGAACAACGTCGCCGAATTCAAGAAAGTAAGTCTTCCGTCGTGGCCAAAACCGTTCTACACAGCTGCTCGACGTCGCGTCCCGACGCGCCGGCGGACGACATCAAGCGCGCCTTCCGCCGCGAAATCGCCAAATACCACCCGGATAAGGTCCAGCACCTCGGCCAGGAGTTCCAGGAAATTGCGGCGACCAAGGCGGCGGAGCTCACCCGCGCGTATAAGGCGCTGATCGATCCAGTCAGCTGCGCGCCGAGTGACGACGCAGACTGAGCGAGCGCGGCGATATCATCGGCGCCGCGCCCGCCGTCACCTGCGCCCGCGCCGCCCCGCAGCACCCGGCGGCGCCTGCGATCGCTCGCCGCCTCGTCGAGCGAGTCCCGCCGCCGAGCAGCGCCTCCGGTCTTTCAACAGGACGCGCATGGGTGCCAACGACCTCGTGCAGCGCGCGACGGTGATGCGCTTCCGCGACGGCGCTGACCGGCGAATTCAGCAGCTGGGAGGAGTTCTCGCTGGCCGGCTTTCAGGTGACCTGCCTGCCGAAGGCGGCGTTCTGGAGCCTGAAGGTTGCCGCCGCGCGTGCTCGGCCGATTCGTCCCGCAGGTGGATCGGCCCGGCGCTCAGCGGAAACCTGGACGATGGCGTCGCGCATTCCGGAAGGACAGCCAGCGTGATCTGTGCGTGATCTTCCTCATGGGCCCCGCCATTGCCCCCGCGGGCGAGCTCGCCGCGGCCGATCAGCGAATCGCGCCGGCAGCCGACGGCGACCAAACTGCTGCATGGTGCCGGTCAACACCGCGCACATGGACGCGCGCATGTCCCGACCGACGCGCCCGCCGGTGGTCAAATCGCTGCTGGCCCGCCTGAAGTCCGCATGAAACCGCCGGCCGCGCCGCGCCGTAATACCGTTCAAATGGCTTTGATTGAAACGCGCGACTTGTGGAAGACCTACGTGATGGGCTCGGAGGAGATCCACGCCCTGCGCGGCGTCTCGATCGACATCGAGCGCGGCGAATACGTCGCCATCATGGGGCCGTCGGGCTCCGGCAAGTCGACGCTCATGAACCTGATCGGCTGCCTCGACACGCCGACGCAAGGGCACCTACCTCGCTCAACGGCAAGCAGGTCGGCGAGATGAACGACAACGAGCTGGCGCGGATCCGCAACGAGGAAATCGGGTTCGTGTTCCAGACGTTCAACCTGCTGCCGCGCGCGTCGGCGCTGCACAACGTCGAGCTGCCGCTGGTCTATGCCGGCGGTCAGCGCGGCGGATCGGGAGCGAGCGCGCCCGCGCGGCGCTCGAGCGCGTCGAGCTCGGCGACCGGATGACGCATCGCCCGAACGAGCTGTCCGGCGGCCAGCGCCAGCGCGTGGCCATCGCGCGCGCGCTCGTCAACGATCCATCGATCCTGCTGGCCGACGAGCCGACCGGCAACCTCGACTCGAAGACCGGCGCCGAGATCATGGCGCTGTTTGCGAAGCTTCACCAGGCGGGCAACACCATCGTGCTCGTGACACACGAAGCCGACGTCGCCGCGTTCGCGGACAGGACGATTCACATCCGCGGACGGGCAGGTGGAGAACGACGTCAAAGCCCAAGTCCCAAATCCCAGGTCAAATCCCAATCAAGTGCAGCTAGCCTGACTGTTGGGATTTGGATCTTGGGATTGGATCTGGGATTTAAACAGCGGCCCAGTGTTGCGCGCCGATTTCTTTCAGCGGCGCGTCTTGCTCGAATGACGACGGATCGAGCTCGATGCGCTGCCGCGGCGCGTCGGGATCGAGCACCGGAATCGCGCTCAGCAGCGCCTTCGTGTACGGATGCGTCGGCTGCGCGAACAGCGCGCCGGTCTCGCCCAGTCTCGACGATCTTTCCCAGTACATCACGGCGACGCGGCTGCAGATGTGTTCCACCAGCCGCAGGTCGTGCGCGATGAACAGGTACGTCAGCTTCAGCCGATCTTTCAGATCCAGCAGCAGCTTCACCACCTGCGCCTGAATCGACACGTCGAGCGCCGAGACGGCTTCGTCGGCGATGACGAGCGCCGGATTGAGCGCGAGCGCGCGCGCGATTCCGATGCGCTGGCGCTGGCCGCCGCTGAACTCGTGGGGATAGCGCGCGACGTGCGACGGCTCGAGGCCCACCAGTTGAAACAGCTCCGCGACACGCGCGCGCGCGCTCGGCCTTCGTGCCGAGCTTGTGAATGACCAGCGGCTCTTCGACGATGTCGCCGACGCGCATGCGCGGGTTGAGCGACGAATACGGATCCTGGAAGACGATCTGCATGTCGCGGCGCGCCATCCGCATCCGCTGCGCGCGAGAACGCGCAGCACGTTCTCGCCGCGGAACATGACGTCGCCGGATGTCGGCTCGATCAGCCGCAGGATGCACCGGCCGGTGGTGCTCTTGCCGCTGCCCGATTCGCCGACCAGACCGAACATCTCCCCTTCGTCGATCGTGAAGCTCACGTCGTCGACCGCCTTGACGACAGACGGGGACGCAGCAGGCCCTGCTTCCGCACGAAATGTTTGACGAGGTGACGGACCTCGAGCAGCGGCATCAACGGCGCCCCGGGCACCGCGGCCAGAAGATTGCGCTGTGTATTCGTGCGAGGGATGGCGAAGGATCGTCGCGCACCGGGTCCCTGCTCGACGAGCTTCCCTTGAACATGACCGCGACGCGGTCGGCCATTTCGGCGATGACGCCGAAATCGTGCGTGATGAGCAGCAGCGCCAGGTTGTAGCGCGTCTTCAGCTCGCGCAGCAGCTCGAGCACCTGCGCCTGGATCGTGACGTCGAGCGCCGTCGTCGGCTCGTCGGCGATGATGAGCGGCGGCCGGCACGCGAGCGCGATCGCGATCATGACGCGCTGCCGCATGCCGCCGGACAGCTGATGCGGATAATCGCGGACGCGGCGCGCCGGCGTCAGGGATCTTGACAGCCTCGAGCAGTTCCACGGCGCGGGCACGCGCCTCGGCCCGCGTCGCCTTACCGTGAACGAGCAGCGCCTCGGCGATTTGATCGCCGACGCGCATCACCGGATTCAGCGCCGTCATCGGCTCCTGGAAGATCAGCGAGATTCCTGCCCCGCGCACCTCGCGCATCTCGCGCTCCGCCGAGCGTCAGAAGATCGCGCCCTCGAAACCTGACGCGTCCGCCGGTGATTCGGCCCGGCGGCTGCAGCAGACGCAGGATGGAAAATGCCGTCACCGACTTGCCGCTGCCGGATTCGCCGACCAGGCCGAGCGTCTCGCCGGCGTTGATCTGAAAGCTCACGTCGTCGACGGCGTGGGACGAGCCCGCCGAACGTCACGCGACAGATGCTGAACGTCGAGCAGCGGTTCGGCCATCACGATCGCGCGGACGCCGCGGTCACGGGCGAGACGTCCTGGTGCTCGCCGAACACGCGCGCGCATGGCGTCGGCGATCTCGCCAAGCGTCGCGCGTGCTTCGACGGCCGCGATGATCGGCGGCACGAGATTCGTGGTCCCGCGCGCGGCGGCGACGACCGCGTCGAGCGCCGCGCGCCATTCAGATTGACTGCGATCGGCTGCGCACCGCTCGCACGCGTTCAATCTGCCGGCGTTCGATATCCGGATCGAGGCGGAACACGTTCGTCGCGGCGCGCCGGCTGAGTCTCGACGAAACTTGTTGACGCCGACGACGACCGCTTCGCCCGAATCGATCGCCTGCTGCGCGCGATAGGCCGCATCCTGAATCTGCTGCTGGATGTAGCCCGGCCTCGATCGCCGCGAGCGTGCCGCCCAGGCGATCGATCTGGTCGAGCAGGTCGCGACGCCTCACGCCTCGATGCGTGACGTCAGTCTCCTCGATCGCGTACGAGCCGCCGACGGGATCGACCGTGTTTGCCACGCCGCTTTCGTGCAGGATGATCTGCTGCGTTCGCAGGGCAATCGTGGCGCTCTCCTCGGTCGGGAGCGCGAGCGCTTCGTCTTTGCCGTTGCAGTGCAGCGATTGCGTGCCGCCGAGCACCGCGGCGAGCGCCTGCAGCGCGACGCGCACGATGTTGTTGTCGGGTTGCTGGGCCGTCAGCGTGCTGCCCGCCGTCTGCGTGTGGAAGCGCAGCTGCTGCGCGCGAGGATTGGTCGCGCCGAAGCGCGTCGCCATCCGGCGCGCCCACAGCCGCCGGGCGGCGCGGAATTTCGCGATCTCCTCGATGAAGTCGTTGTGCGCGTTGAAGAAGAACGAGATGCGCTGCCCGAACGTGTTGACGTCGAGGCCCGGCGTCGATCGCCGCCTGCACGTAGCGCGATCGCGTGCGCCAGCGTGAAGGCGACCTCCTGACGGCGGTCGATCCCGCTTCGCGGATGTGGTAGCCGCTGATCGAAATCGTGTTCCACTGCGGCAGCTCGCGCTCGCAGAACGCGATGATGTCGGTGACGATGCGCAGCGACGGCCGGGGAGGATAGATGTAGGTGCCGCGCGCGACGTATTCCTTGAGGATGTCGTTCTGCACCGTGCCGGCGAGGGCGCTCGAGCGCCACGCCCTGGCGCTTCGCGACCGCGACGTAGAGCGCGAGCAGGATGATCGCGGTCGCGTTGATCGTCATCGACGTCGACACGCGATCGAGCGGAATGCCGTCGAAGAGCGCGGCCATGTCCTCGATCGAATCGATCGCGACGCCGACGCGTCCGACCTCGCCGGCGGCGAGCGGATGGTCCGAGTCGTAGCCGATCTGCGTCGGCAGGTCGAAGGCGACGCTCAGGCCGCTGACACCCTGCGACGAGCAGATACCGGTATCGCCGGTTCGACTCGGCCGCGTCCGCAAATCCCGCGTACTGCCGCATCGTCCACGGACGACCCCGGTACATCGACGGCTGCACACCACGCGTGAACGGAAAGGCGCCCGGCGCGCCGATGTCGGTGTCTGGGTCGAGGTCTGAAACGTCGGCGGGAGTGCCGTAGAAACGAGGGGGCGGACCGCTCGTCAGTGGTGGTGCTCGGCGATTCTACTCCAACCCCTTGTGTATCAGCGGTTACGGGAGCCATCCGCAGAAGCGGGCGGGTCGTCTGTTTTCAGGCGATCGAAAACAGGCCGAAAATGGCCCATTTGTTGACACTCTGCAGATGCTGTCTCTACAATGCCGATAGCCTTCAAGAAGGCTAAACCCATACAGATGAACATCTTTGGCGCCCGATCCCTGCCACGCCTCCCCGGCAAGTGCAGGTTCGGATCGGGAAACGCCCCGGATCCCGGCCCGGCGGCGGTGTGAGGAGGAAGCAGGTATGGATGACGTCGTTAACCGGTTCGCAAAAGAGCTGGCCGACGCGATCGCCGCTGCCGTTGCCGACAATCCCCAGGTTGAGGCGTGCCGCGCGAAGGCACGCGAAGCTGGCTTCGATATGAAGGTGACACTCGAAGCGGTTGTTGGTTTTGTCAACCGCAACAATGGCGCGGCGGTGACGAAGATCACCACGCCCGCGCGCCTGCTGCCGGCGCGCCGGGCGTTCGAGCTGACGTCGAACGACAAGCGCTTTCTCCGTTCGCTGCGCATCGGCGCTGACGAGGCGAAGGAACCGACCGTCGAGGGTCAGAACTAGAAGAATAAATCCCAAGTCCCAAGTCCCAAGTTCCAAATCCCGAGGTTGGGGTCTGGGATTTGGGATTTTACGTACGCGCTTTGCCCTGGTTAGCGACCGCCGCCATCTTCTCCTGCACCGCGTCCTGGTTTCCCAGGTAGAACTTCTGAAGCGGCTTCAACTCTTCATTCAGTAAATAGACGAGCGGAATCCCCGTCGGGATATTCACCTCGAGGATGTCCTGTTCCGGACACGTTATCGAGATATTTGACGACTGCGCGCAGGCTGTTGCCGTGCGCCGCGATCAGGACTTTCTTGCCCGCGCGGATGTCGGGCGCGATCGCATCGTGCCAGTAGGGCAGGAACCGCGCGACGGTGTCCTTCAGTGATTCCGTCAGCGGCAGCTCCGAGCGCGAGAGCGAGGCGTAGCGGCGATCGCGCGATGGATGACGCGGATCGTCGGGCGTCAGCGGCGGCGGCGGGATATCGTAGCTGCGGCGCCAGATCTTGACCTGCGCTTCTCCGTGCTGCGCAGCGGTCTCGGCTTTGTTCAAGCCCTTGCAGAGCGCCGTAGTGCCGCTCGTTCAGCCTCCAGGATCGGTAGACTGGAATCCAGAGCAGGTCCATCTCGTCGAGTGGCGATCCAGAGCGTGCGGATCGCGCGCTTCAGGACCGACGTGTGCGCGACGTCGAACTCGAACTTCTCGGCCGCCATGAGCCGGCCGGCGTCGCGCGCTTCCGCGCGTCCCTTCTCGTTCAGATCGACGTCGGTCCAGCCGGTGAACCGGTTCTCCTGGTTCCAGACGCTTTCGCCGTGGCGGAGCAATACAAGTCGGTACGAGTCGAGCTGACCCCGATGCGGGGTCCGCCTTCAGGCGGACCTTGCTGACAGTTGTCGAATCGCCGCACGCCCGGCGAATGTTGCCGCCGATCCCAAGTTCTTCCTCGATGCGCAGCAGCTGGTTGTACTTCGCGACGCGATCGCTGCGGCTTGCGGACCCGGTCTTGATCTGGCCGGCCGACGTCCCGACCGCGAGATCCGCGATCGTGCTGTCTTCGGTCTCGCCCGAGCGGTGCGAGATGATGGTGCCGTAGCCCGCATTTCGCGCCATCGCGATCGCGTCGAGCGTTTCGGTCACCGTGCCGATCTGATTCAGCTTCACGAGCAGCGCGTTGCCGACCCTGATCGGCGATGCCCGCGTCTGAGGATCTCGGGATTGGTGACGAACACGTCGTCGCCGACCAGCTGCACTCGATCGCCGAGCGCGCGCGTCAGCGCCTTCCAGCCTTCCCAGTCGCCTTCCGCGAGCCCGTCTTCGATCGAGACGATCGGGTATTGCCGCACCCAGTCGCTCCAGAGATCGATCATCTGCGCGGACGTCCGCGTCGGCTCGCCGGATTTCTTGAAGACGTACGTTGCCGTTGTCCCACAGCTCGCTCGACGCGACGTCGAGCGCGATGAAGACGTTGTCGCCGGCCGAGTAGCCACGCCTTCGCAATGGCCTCGAGCACGACGTCGAGCGCCTCACGGTTCGAACTGCAGGTTCGGCGCGAATCCGCCCTCGTCGCCGACGCCGGTCGAATGGCCAGCCTTCTTCAGAATGCGCGCGCAGCGCGTGAAAGATTTCGGCGCCGGCGCGCAGCGCCTCGGCAAAGCGTCGGCATGCCGACCGGCATGACCATGAACTCCTGGAGATCGACGCTGCTGTCGGCATGCGCGCCGCCGTTCAGGATGTTCATCATCGGAACGGGCAGCACGTAGCGTGTCCGCCGCCCGGCCGGCGATCCGCGCGATGTGTTCGTACAGTGGCCGGCCGGCCGCGGCTGCGGCCGCCTTCGTGGCGGCCATCGACACGCCGAGCAGCGCGTTGGCGCCGAGACGGCTCTTGGCCGGCGTGCCGTCGAGCGCGATCATCGCTTCGTCGAGCGTCGCGCTGATCGAGGTCGGTGCCCGACGAGCGCCGCCGCGATCTCGCCGTTGACGTTGCGCGACCGCCTTGCGGACGCCCTTGCCGAGATAGCGCGTCTTGTCGCCGTCGCGCAGCTCCAGCGCTTCGCGCTCGCCGGTCGATGCGCCCGACGGCACCGCGGCGCGTCCGAACGCCGCGCCGGCGGCGACGTCGACTTCGACGGTGGGATTGCCGCGCGAGTCGAGAATCTCGCGCGCGTGAATGTCGAGTGATCTTCATCAACCTTCGTGTCCTTACTGCCCGCTGCCGACGACTGCCGGCCCGCCGTTACGTGTGCAGCGCCGCCGCGGTCGGCTTCCGCCTCCGCGCGCAGTGCTTCCTCCGTGATCGGCCCGATGAGCGGCTCGTCGTCGGCCGTGACGATCACGATGCCGCCCTCGGTCACCGTATGGCGCCGCCGATCCTCTTCGACGTTATAGCCGATGAGCGCGCCGCGTGGAATCAGCACGTCGCGGTCGACGATGGTTCGCCGCATGCGCGCGTGGCGGCCGACGCGCACGCCCGGCATCAGGATCGCCTGCTCGATCTCGCAGAAGCTGTGCACGCGGACGTTCGGGCAGAGGATGCTGCCCATGACGCGGCTGCCCGAGATGATGCAGCCGCCCGAGATGATCGAGTCGAGCGCCTGGCCGCAGCGCCGCCCTTCCGCGGCGAAGACGAACTTCGCCGGCGGCGCCTGCGGCTGATACGTGCGCAGCGGCCACTCCGGATCGTAGAGGTTGAACTCGGGATTGACCTGGCACAGGTCCATGCTGGCCTCGAAGCTACGCGTCGAGCGTCCCGATGTCGCGCCAGTATTTCGCGGCCTTCTTGTTCTCGTCGTAGAACCGGTACGAGTACACCGGCGACGATTGGATCAGCGACGGGATGATGTTCTTGCCGAAATCGTGCTGGCTGTCCGGGCGCGCGGCGTCTTCCTCGAGCGCGCGCGTCGAGGACGTCCGCGCGGAAGATGTAGATGCCCATCGAGGCCAGCGCGGTATCCGGCGAGCCGCGGCGCCGGCGTCGCGCGCTGCGGCTTCTCGTCGAATCCGATCACGCGGTCCGATTCGTCGATGCTGACGATGCCGAACCGCGAGACGTCGGCGATCGGCACTTCGATCGTCGCGATCGTCGCGTCGGCGCTTCTGCTCCAGATGGAACCGCAGCATCTTCGCGTAGTCCATCTTGTAGACGTGGTCGCCCGACAGCACGATGATGTGGCTCGCGGACTCGCGTGCTGATCGAATAGAGGTTCTGGTAGACGGCGTCGGCCGTGCCGAGATACCAGTGCTCGCCGACCCGCTTCTGCGGCGGCAGGATCTCGATGAACTCGCCGAGCTCTTCCGAGACCACGTTCCAGCCCATCCGGATGTGCCGGTTCAGCGAGAGCGACTGTACTGCGTCGCGATGTAAGATGTGCCGCAGCCCGGAATTGATGCAGTTGCTCAGCGTGAAATCGATGATCCGGTACGGCCCGCCGAAATAGACTGGCCGGCTTGGCGCGTTCCTTGCGTCAGCGGATACAGGCGTTCTCCCACTCCCCGGCGAGCAGGATGACCAGGATATCGTCGAGTTCCATGGGTGGTGGCCCCGGGCGGCGGCGCGCCCGCAGCGCGCGATGGACCCGAGCGGGCGCAGCGATAATAGCATGGTGATTGTTTGACTTATCCCGGACCGAATCCCTATGATCAGCGGATTCAGTTTCCCAGAGTTTTGCTGACGGCGCGCATCAGCTGTCCGTTTACGTCCCCGTTCACTCGGGAGAGAGGCATGAAGAAGATGAGAGGCATCGTTGCTCTCTGCGTTGCGCTGACCATGGGTCTGGGCTCGTCGGCGTTGCTGGCGCAGAAGGATGACAACAAGAAGCCGGAGGTCAAAGCGCAGCCAAGGCGGAGCAAATCGATATCGACACGCTGGTCACCGTCGTCGATGCCGTCGCTGCGGGTCGCGTGGCCGCACCGTCAGACATTGCGGTGACCTGGGATTCCAACCATTTCTTCCGCGCTCCAGACGGATCGACCTACATGCCGTTCACGGTCACCGTGGACAAGAGCAAGATCGCGTCGCCGACGGCGGCGCTGTATGTGCGGGTCGCCAATAAGGCCGTGCGGCCGCGGCGGCCGCAGCGCCGGCCAAGGGCAATAACAAGGACAAGGATGCCGGGCCCATTCATGCCTGGGAGAAGTTCGACTTCGCGATGATTGCCCCGGAAGGAAGCTGGCGCGCTACATCCAGGTGAAGCCGGGCGACTACGACTTGTTCATTGCCATCAAGGACAAAGGCACCGTCGAAAAGGCGGACAAGAATTACATGCCGAGGGTCGGCGTGCTGAAGAAGGACCTCACCGTTCCGGACTTCAACAAGGCGGAACTCACGACGAGCAGCATGCTGCTCTCGGCGGGTATTCAGCCCGCGGCCGCCGGCGTGACGGCCGATGACGACCCGTACGTGTTCGGCCAGATGCAGATTGTCCCGTCGAAGGACGGCAAGCTACAGAAGACCGATACGCTGAGCGTCGTGTACTGGGTTTACGGCGCCACCGGCGACGCGGCCGGCAAGCCGGATCTGCAGGTCGAAAACAGCTTCAATCAGAAGACCGCCGATGGCGAGAAGTTCTTCAACAAGACGCAGCCCCAGGCATTGAACACCCAGAGCCCATATAACGTCGCGATGGGCATCCCGAACTTCCTCGAAGTGCCGCTCGTCAGTTTCGCGCCGGGCGACTACCGGCTCGAAATCAAGATTACGGATAAGCCGTCCGGCAAGATGATTACGCAAAACGTCAATTTCACCGTGGCGGCGTCTTAGGGCGTAAGATGTGAGGGTGCGCCCACTAGCGGTGCTCGTGCTTGTGGCGGGACTCGTGAGTCCCGCCATCTCCTCCGCTCAAGTCGCGCCTATCGCCGCATCCCCATCCATTCCGCAACTCGTTTCGCTGACCTCCGCTGAACTGCGCGGGGTCGTGCTTGACGAACGGGGACAGCCCCTCGCAAGGCGTCGTGATTTCCGCACTCGGCGGCACGACCGCGTTCGCGGTGTCGGACCGCAGTGGCCGCTTCACGCTTCGCAGAGCTGCCGGCAGGGCCATATCTCGTTCGCGCTCATCTGCAAGGGCATGTGCCGGCGCGAGGGCGGATCGTCCAGGTGACCACATCGCCGCGCGACATTTCGATTGCGTTGACCAGGGTCGCCGCGACCTCCGACCAGCCGAGTGTTCTGCAGGCAGGGCTCGGCGGCATCGACAGCACGGAGGAGTCGACCGCGGGAGACAGCGACACCGAAGATCACAGTGAGATCGCGTGGCGTCTGCGTCACCTGCGACGAAGCGTGCTGAAGAATGTCGATGGCGTCGTTGTGCCGGCCGGCACTGACGGCTCCTTCATGGAGGATTCGCTGTCGGCGCTGGCCAGGGCCGTTGGAAGCCCCGTTCGTTTCGCATCGGACTTTTTCGCCGATCTTCCCCTCAACGGACAGATCAATCTCCTGACGAGCACGTCATTTGACCGTCCCCAGAACCTGTTCTCGCTGCAGAACGGAATGCCGAGCAGTGTTGCGTTCGTGTCGCTCACGGCGCCGACGACGACAGGGACGTGGGACGTCGCGCGAGCCACGACGCAGGGCGACCTGTCCTCGTGGATTGTTGCCGGTTCATACTCGGGGCAGCCCGCGGCGTCACACAACTACCAGGCCGGCATGTCGTACGCGATGCAGCGCTATCTCGGTGGCAATGCCGATGCGCTCGCCGCCATGGCCGACGGCCGCCGCAACGCGGGCGAGATACGCGCTTCGACCGGTGGGCGCTGGCGTCGCGCCTCGACGTGAGCTACGGCGCGCGATACGCGCGCTACGACTACCTCGCCCACGAAACGCTGTTCAGCCCCAGAGCGAGCGTCACCGTGACACCGCTGCCGGAAGGTTCGCTGCGTGTACGCGGCACCATCTCGCGGCGCGAGACCGCGCCCGGTGCGGAGGAATTCCTGCTGCCGTCCAACGGCATGTGGGTGCCGCCTGGACGCACGTTCTCACCGGCCTCGACGCGCGCGCAGTTCCATCCAGAACAAATCAACCATTTCGAGGTTGCCGCGGAACAGCCGGTTGCCGATGGCATCGTTCTCGGTGCGCGGCTTTCCGCCAGCAGGTGAACGACCAGCTCGTCACCCTGTTCGGCGTGTCGCTGCCCGATACGACCGGCGCCAGCCTCGGGCACTACTACGTCGGCAACGCCGGCGACGTGGACGCTCGCGGGTGGGGTGTCAGCATCAGCCGCACGGTCATCGACGGCATTCATGCGTCGGTCGATTACACGCAGGCGAACGCCGAATGGCTGCGGCCGTCCCCCGGCTCCGCAAGCGTCGCGCTCGTGACGCCGTCGGTCATCCGGCGCCAATTCGAGCAGCTTCGCGACCTGACGACGTCGATCGAGAGCGAAGTCCCTCGCGTCGATACGCGCGTCTTCGTCATCTACAAGATCAATTCAGGCTTTACGCGCTCCGATGCGGTGAGACTCGGCCCGCAGCTCGGCTCGCGGTTTGACGTGCAAGTGAGCCAGGCGCTCCCGTTTTTGAACTTCGCCTCGGCGCAGTGGGAAATGATCGTCGCGGTCCGGAATCTCTTCCATGAAGACCTGCTCGATGCGTCGGTATACGACGAACTCCAGGTCGTCCGTCCTCCCAAGCATGTCCTCGGCGGCGTAACCGTCCGCTTCTAAAGGCTTTCGGCGGCTCCATCCGGTTGGATGGCGTTTCCTGCGCATTGGATCCGGACCGCTTCTGATATCCTTGATCTCCGTTAAACGACTGATTTTCAGTGAGTTACGACGCACACGATCCCCTCGCTAGTGGTATATCGTTTGCTCCCCTCCCCACGCCGCCCGGCGTGTCTCCGGTCAGGCCTTACGCAGGATGAGAAACGTTCGACGGAGCTCCGACGCGTCACGCGCGTGGACGCCATGGGGAGGGCCCGTCCTCCCAGTGGTCGTCGTTGGCGCGTTGCTGTGCCTCGGCATCGCGAACATCTCGGCTCGGCGCGACGTGGCACGCGGTTGAGGACGGGGTTCTCTGGACCGCGCAGCCGCAGGGTGTCGTCGCGGCCGATATCGCGGCTGGAACGGCAGCAGCCGCGGGCGGTATCCGGCGCGGTGACCTGCTGATTGCGATCGACGACCGGCCGGTGCAGCAGGTCTCGGACATCGAGGAGGTGCTGCGCGGCGCCGAAGCGGGCCAGACGCGCGCTACACCATCCTGAGGCTCGGCACCCGGGAAGTGGTCGACGTGCGGATTGCGCCGATTCCGAGCGGCCCGCGCGCGCTCTACTTCTTCCTTGCCGCGGTCGGCATCTTCACGCTGCTCGTCGGCGGCGCCGTCCGGCTGCGTCGCCCGCGCGATCCGGCGACGCTCCATTTCTTCTGGCTGTCGGTCGCCTTCTTCGGCGTGTTCACGTTTTCATTCAGCGGGCGCCTCGATCGGCTCGACTGGGTCTTCTACTGGGCGGATGCGGTGTCGATGCTGCTGCTGCCGCCGCTCTTCCTGCACTTCACGCTGATCTTTCCCGAGCGTGCCCGGCGATGGACGGCCGGTCCGATTGGCGCGCGTGATCGTTCCGCTCGCGTACGTCCCCGCGCTCGTGCTTGGAATCGCCCACGTCGTGGCGCTGGCGCGCAGCGGCGGCGATGCCGGCCGCTTCGTGCGCGTGCTCGAGACGCTCGACCGTGTCGAGTTCCTCTATCTCGCCGGCTGCCTGATCGGCGGGCTGGCCGCTCTCGCGCGCGCGCTCACCGAGGTGCGGTCGATCACCGGCGCGGCGGCAGCTGCGGTGGATTGCGTGGGGCACTGCGCTCGGCGGCGCGCCCTTCGCGATCGGTTACGCGCTGCCGTTCGCGCTCGGCGTCGATCGCGTCACTGCCGATGCAGCTGTCCGGCGATTCCGCTCGGCTTGATTCCGCTGGCGTACGCCTCGGCGATCGTCCGGTATCGCCTCATGGACATCGAGGTGATCGTCAAGCGCGCGCTCGTCTACGCGGCCGCGCTCGGCGCGATCGTGGCGATCTACGCCGCGCTGCTGCAAGGCGTGCAGCGCGTCTGGCTCAAGGGCGACAACGAGCACGACTGGATGATCGCGTTCCTCGCAACGCTCGTGGCGCTGCTGCTGGCGCCGCCGGTCAAGAGCGCCGTGCAGAACGCGCTCGACCGCGCGTTCTATCGCGATCGCTACGACTACCGCCGCGCGCTCGTCGGCTTCGCGCGCGACCTCAACAGCGACCTCGATCTGCATCGCCTGTCCGAGCGCCTCGTATCGCGCGTCGTTGAAACGCTGCTCGTCGATCGCATGGCGCTGATGCTCGAGGACGAGGCGGCGCCGTATTACGGCGCCGTGCGCGCTTCGGGTTTCGGCGATAGCCATCCTCCCGCGCTGCCGAAAGTGTCCGGCATCGGCGAGCGCCTGGCGGCCGGGCACATCGTCGCGCTCGACGATCCCATCGCGTCGACACGGTTTCCGGTCGAGGAGATCGAATACTGGCGCGACACGGGCCTGTATTACTTCGTCCCGTGCCTCGCGAAGGAAGGCGCCATCGCGGTGCTGGCGCGTCGGCCGCAAGGACACCGGCGAGCCGCTGAACAGCGAGGACATGGGTCTGCTCGGCGCGGTGGCAGGACAGATTGCCACGGCGCTCGAAAACGCACGCCTCTATCGGCAGCTCCACGTCAAGGCGCTCGAGCTCGATCGGATGCGCGCCTTCAACGAGAACATTCTCGAATCGCTCGACGACGGCCTGCTCGTCCTCGATCTGAACGATCGCGTCGTCCGCTGGAATCCCGCGATGGAGGCGTTGTCGGCACGTCTCGAAGGGCGATGCCACCGGCAGCCGCCTCGACGATCTGTTCGACGGCGCCGTTTGTCGAAGCGCTTCGCGCGGCGCGCGCGCGATGCGCCGCAGGGCGCGACGCTATCGCGGCTCCAGCTCGAACGGCCGCGGCGCGGGCGGCTCACCGCTGATCGTGAACGCGGCCGTCGTGCCGCTGCTGCGGCCGCCGACGAGAGCGGCATCACCACCGTCGGCACGATCGTCATCATCGAGGACGTGACGCGCGCGGGTTCAGCTCGAAGAGCAGCTCCAGATCTCGGAGAAGATGGCGTCGATCGGCCTGCTGGCGGCCGGCGTCGCGCACGAGGTGAACACGCCGCTGACCGGCATCTCGAGCTTCACGCAGATGCTGCTCGAAGGCGCCGATCCCGAGGACCCGAAGACCACGGCTGCTCGAGAAGATCGAGCGCCAGACGTTCCGCGCCGCGAAGATCGTCAACGGTCTGCTGAACCTGTCGCGGCCAGGCACGGCGGCGACGGCCGATGCTGGCGGCGATCGACCTGAACACCATCATCGCAGACGTGCTGTCGCTGCTCGAGCATCAGTTCCAGCTGCAGCAGCGTCACGCGTTCGCCGCGAGTTGAGCGAGCAGCCGATCGCCGGTGACTCGGCGTCGGAACAGAAGCTTCAGCAGGTGTTTCTCAACCTGTTCCTGAACGCCAAGGACGCGATGCCGAAAGGCGGCTGGCTGTCGATCGCGACGCGCAGCGGAAGGCGGGCACGGCGGTCGTCGAGGTCGTCCGACACCGGCTCCGGCATTCCGAGCGAGCACCTCGCGCGGATCTACGATCCGTTCTTCACGACCAAGGCGATCGGCCAGGGCACCGGTCTCGGCCTGTCGATCACCTACGGCATCGTCCGCGAGCACGACGGGATCGATCGACTGCGACAGCAGCGTCGGTCAGGGCACCCGGTTCACGCTGCGCTTCCGCTGGCGCCAGCCGAACGCCTGGCGCGCGCGCGGCACGCAGTGACGTCGAAAGCACGCTGAATGGCTCGCAACGGTTCCATTCTCGTCATCGACGACGAAGAGATCATGCGCGAGATCCTCGAGACGCTGCTGCTCGCGCGAGGGCTATCGCGTGCGCGCTGGCGTCGAGCGGCGCGGAAGGGCTCGAGCTGGCGCAGTCCGATCCCGTTCGACGCCGTCGATCGTCGACGTGATGATGCCGGGCATGGACGGCATGGCGGTGCTCGAGGAGCTGAAGAAGCTCGACGACGAGCTGCCGGTGCTGATGATCACCGCGTTCGCGTCGGTCGAGAACGCGATCGCGGCGATGAAGCGCGGCGCGTTCGACTACATCACCAAGCCGTTCAAGAACGACGAGGTGCTGGTCGTCATGCGCAACGCGCGTGGAGCGGCGGCAGCTGGTGGCCGAGAACACGCGCGCTGCGCCAGAACCTGCAGGCGCAGTACGCACAACTTCGCGGGCATCATCGGCCGCAGCCCGCGGATGACGCAGGTGTTCGACCTGATCATCCAGGCGGCGCCGAGCCGATCGACGATCCTGATCACCGGCGAGAGCGGCACCGGCAAGGAGCTGGTCGCGCGCGCCATCCACACGCAACTCGCCGCGCGCCGATCGCGCGTTCGTCACGGTGAACTCCGGCAACCTGCCGCCCGGACCTGCTCGAGTCGACGCTGTTCGGCCACGTCAAGGGCGCGTTCACCGGCGCCGTCTACCCGAAGAAGGGTCTCTGCGACCTGGCCGACAAGGGGACGATCTTCTTCGACGAGATCGGCAACATTCCGCTCGAGACGCAGGCCAAGCTGCTGCGCGTGATGCAGGAGCGCGAGTTCATGCGCCTCGGCGGCATGGAGACGATCAAGGTCGACGTCGCGCATCATCGCCGCGACCAACTGTCGATCTGAAGCAGATGATGGAGGACGGACGGTTCCGCGAGGACCTCTACTACCGGCTGCACGTCATCAACATCTACCTGCCGCCGCTGCGCGAGCGGAAGGACGACATCCCGCTGCTCGCGCAGCACTTCCTCGAGAAATACGGCGAGGAGAACAACAAGACGGACCTCGAGCTCGCGCCCGAGGCGCTCGACCTGCTGATGGAGTACGACTGGCCGGGCAACGTGCGCGAGCTCGAGAACGTCATCGAGCGCGCCGTCGTGCTCGCGCACCGGCCGCGCATCGGCGCCGGACCTCATTCCCGATCACGTGCGCACGGCGCCGGCGTTCCAGATTCCGAAGTTCGTCGTGCCGCCCGAGGGCATCTCGTTCAAGGACGTCATCACCAACGTCGAGAAGCGGCTGATCGAATCGACGCTCGAGGCGGCCGGCGGCGTTCAGAAGCGCGCCGCGGAGCTGCTCGGCATCAAGCCGACGACGCTGAACGAGATGATCAAGCGGTACGACATCGGCGTGCGCCGCGGCCGAAAGGGCGCTGGCGGCGGCGATGATGAGGACGGCGCGTCACCCGCGGCTTCTGCACCATGGTGACGAGTCGCTCAAACCGTCCTAGCACCGCTTCCCACCGGTAATACTGCCGGACGTACTGGCGCCCGCTCTCGCCGAGCTGTTCGCGTAGTTTGCTGCGCGTCATCAGCGCTCGCAGCGCCTCGACGAACTCATCTCTGTTGCGGTAATACAGGCCGCCGCCGCCGCGGCGGCAATGTTCCACCGCCGCGTCGTTCCGCGCGCTCGTGAGCGACCGGCGTCCCCACGGCGAAGCTTTCGAGGACCGACAGCGCCAAGCGGATCATCCAGGCCGGGAGCGATCGTCACGTCCGGCGGCTTCGTACGCGACCATCGCGTTCGCGGTCAGGAAGGACGCCGGCCTGCCGCACGTACGGCTCGTCGGGCACCTTCATCATCTTCACGCCCATCAACACCAGTGACGTGTCGCCGTCGCTCGCGGCATAGCTGTCGAAATTACTCGAGCATCTCCTCGCAGCCGTTGTCCGGTTCGACGCGACCGCCATAGAGCGACGATGGGCCCGTACAGACGGTGACGCCGCCGGAACGGGATTCCGCGATCCGCTCGGTCGTCATCCTGATCGACAGCTTCTTCGGCCTGCTCGGACGCCTCGGTCGTCAACGACCGGTTCGTCGGCCGGGTCCTGCTGGTGCCGAGGATAGGCCTGGCGGTGCGAGGGATCGACGCCGACGCCGACCAGTTCCTCTCGCGTGATGTTGACACGCCAGAAACGACCGGAGCAGCTTTCGCTCGGCGCCCGACACGAGGCCAATCGCACGCGCCGACGAGACGACATCGGACCAGAGCGCAAATCGCAGCACCGGGCTCAGGCGCAGGCATGGAAACAGGATGCTACGTTCCGGCGCGACGGCCATTCCGTGGACGGTCGTCCAGTGAATCAGCGAGAAGAACACGAGCGCATCGTAGGACCGATGTTGCCGCTTGAGATGCTCGACCAGCCCTGGCGCCGACGGCCCGAGCCGGCGGACCCAGTCCATTTCTTCGGCGCGGGAGCGCGGCGCCGCAAGAATGCGATCGGAGAACTGCCTCAACGCGGCGGCGTCGTGTGGCTGGTTGACGGCGAAGCGGCGCACCAGCACGCCGCGGACTCGATCGGCGCCCTCGCCGTATTCGTTTTTCCACGTTTGCCGATCGCGCGCGGAGGTCGTCAGCACTTCGACGTCGTGGCGCAGGCTCAACTGCTCAGCGAGCAGCCGGCAGGCATGCTCGGCGCCGGCCGCGATCTCGCCGCCGTATCGCGGCGTGATGAACGCGAGCTTCATGCGATCGCTCCCCGCCGCTGCGGCGCGGACCGTTCAGGTCCGCGATCAAAATCGACGACCGGTCCCGACGGCAGTTCGTCGAGGACCTGCGCCGCGGGACGAAGCGCACGCTGCCGCCGGGCCAGCCATCCTGGCAGCCTTCCATGCCGGTGCGGCGGCGGGTTCGACGAAAGCGATGCGAACATATCGAGGTATTTCCGTTCGATCACAGGCCAGCTGTAATGCTGCTCGTAATACTGGCGGCCGTTCTGGCCGAGGCGTTGCGGCCAGCGCGCGGTCGCTCGCAGCACCTGTGTCGAGCACCGCGCCAAATTCAGCGGCGTCGGCATAGTACAGCCCGGCATTGCTGCGCAGGCACTGGCCGAGCAGGACGTCGCATCGCGCGTTGGCAATCACCGGCGTCCCGAGCGCCCACGCCTCGAGCGCGACCATCGACAAGCTCTCATAGTACGACGGCATGATGAGTGCGGCCGCACCGGCAATCGCGTCGAACTTGTCCCGGTCGTCGACGAATCCGAGCGTGCTTGATGCGCGGATGCGTCGGGATGTCGATCACCGGCTTGCCGATCAACACGAGGCTCAATGGCGTCGTCCGCTCGCTCGCGTATCGGGTGAAGAAATCGAACAGCTCGGCGCATCCCTTGTTGGCGTCGATCCGGCCGACGTAGATCACGTACGGTTCGGCAAGACCGAACTTCTCTTTGCGCGCGCCGCATCGACAGCTTCCGGAATATCGGAGCCGATGCCGACGACGACACCCGGAACGTGCGCGTTGGAGGCGACGGCTTGAATCAGCGCCTGTTCCTCGGACGAGCTGTACATGATTGCGCGGACGCCGCGGAAAATTGGACCGAACATCGCAAGGCCAAGCGCCGGGTCACGTTCAGCGGTTGGGACCAGCACTGCGCGTGATGGGTTCGAGCGCGCGCCGTGATAGGCATGGTAGTAGCGCGCACAGAAGAGCACGACGTAATCGAACTCACTTCCGAGCGCCTCAATCGTGCGATGAGTGCGGGACTTGCGGGTCCTTCGCTGTCGAGCCACTCGAGCTCGTCGTTGAGCGAATGACGGCGGCTGAATACATGATCTGAGCGCAAGCCGAAATCGGCTTCGCTGCGCTCATGCTCGACGGGAAATCGTTCGACGGCGATGCCGTTCACGGTTTCGGTGCCCGGACGGAAGCTCGTTGCGCCACGTCAGGTAATCACGCGCGCACGTGGTGAGGACACGGATCTCGGCATAGCGTGCGAGGTGCTCGGCGATGTACCTCGCGTGCAGCTCGGCGCCGCCGTTGATGTCGGCGCCGTACCGCTGCACAACGATCGCTAGCTTCATTCCTCAGGGGTGTTTGAGGAGTCTTCAGTGCGGATCGGTTCCGACGGCATGGCTTCTCGACGGTGCAGCGACATCCTCGTGATGCGGCGACTGGTCTCCGGCGGCGCCGCCTCCTCCTCGAAGCCTTCGTCACCGTCGTTGTCACCTTCGTCGACAGCCGCGGCGGCTCCGGTCTCTGTCGCCGCTGCGTTCGTTGTCGCGTCGGCGGGCGCGCCGATGCCGGCGCCGCGGCGCGCCGGCGGCGGCGCGCGACGCCGACGTCTCGGCGCGCCTCACCAGCGTGGCCTTCCTGCCCGCGGCTGTTGCGGCGACCGCGGCCTCGGGGTTGGGCCGGCTGCGGGCTGAGCAGGTAGGGACGCTTCTTGCGGTCGCGGCGGGCGTGCCTGCGTACCTTCCATCGTGCGGACGCGCCGCTCGTTGAAGTCCACCTTTGCGGCCAGCGACTCGGCGCGCAGCGCCAGGCTTTGCGCCTCGATGCTCGCCGCGCGAGACCTCGAGGGCAAGTCGCTGAAGGATTTCGTAGTGAAGCGCGTTCCATTCCGCTTGCCGGCGGTCGCGCTCCGCTTCCCGCTGTCGCGAGCTCTGCGTTCAACCGTGACTGGTCCGCAAGCGCTTGGGCGATTGGCGTCGGATTGAACAGCATCCGGAGCATTGGATTGAGCAGCCTGCGAAGGAACCGGAGCAGGCCGTTCGGCGAATCGTAGAGGCTGGCTTCGTCGAAGGGATAGGACTGCGAGGCGGCCGGCGCCGCTGCATCGACCGACACCGTCCGCTCACCAGCGCTTCGCCGCAGCTGATCGAGCAGCTCCGGCTTGAGTCCCCGCGGATCGAGAATCGCCTCGAGCCGCCGCGCGGCAAGCTCCTGGATTTGCTGGTTCGACAGGTCGATGCCGCTGCGCTGCGCGATGCGCCCGCGGATCTCGCGCATGATCTGTTCGACGTCGACGCGATCGTTCCGCTCGGGGCGGCTCACCGCCTCGGCCGGTGGACCTGCCGCCGCTCGAGCCCGCGCCGATCAGGGCCTCGACGCCCGCGGTGGAAGTGACCGCGGCGTCCCCTGATTGTGATCCATCGCCATGGCGTCAGTACTTTCTGAAGAGCTGTCCCCACCCGGTTTGCATGAACTCGCGGATGCGCGACTGGCCGATCGTCGGGTACCACACCATGTCGTGGTAGACGTTCGACGCAAACGGTGCCCATACCATCAGCGGCGAGTGCAGCAGGATGCGCTCGAGCGGGCGAAGGAAGCCCTTGCGAATCATCTGGTCGCCCCAGATGACGAGTGATTTTCTGGTCTGAAATCCGAAGTTCTCGGTCGACACGTCGTCGCCCACGAGCTCAATCTGCCTCGGATCCGCAATGCCGAGGCCGCGCTCGTGCGCCATGCGCAGGAACGGAATCGACATCGGGTCGAAGCCCATGAGCCGCGCCGCGATGGCGTCGATCGCTACCGAGTCGGACGCGGCGAGAAGCAGGTTCTTCACGCGCGGAATCATCGTGCGCGGGCCCGCGCCGTCGCCGGCGACGGTGCCGTCCATCACGGTGAATACCGCCGGATGCAGCTCACGCTGCATGTAGAGAAGGTCGACGAGCACTTCGTGCATGTACTTGTGCGCGTAGTGCCGCACTTCCCGCAGGAGCCCGCCAAACGAGTTCTTGACCGAGCCGGTCATCACGGCATGGCCGTGCGTCTTCACCGTCGGCAGGTGGAGGATCTGCCGACCCGGATAGATCGCCGGAATCTGAATGCCGTCCGGGAAGATCTCATTCAGCTTCAGCAGCGGACTCTTGAAGCGATACACCCGCCAGTCGACTTCGGTGAGCGGCGTGAAAGGTGAGTCCATGCTTCTGCAGCACCGGATTCCCAGCGGTTGTTGCGGCATCCTTCGCGCGGGTTCGTGACGACGGTCTTGTTCTCGATCGGGATCAGCCGCTGGCGCGGAGTAGCCGTCGGCGAGCATCTTGCCGATGACGCCGTCGACCTGCCACGGCTGCGATGAGCAGGAGGGAAGTACTTCGTCCACGAGAGGTTCAGCTTGATCAGCGTGTCGCGGTCGCGCGACAGCGTGTCGCGGTAGCCGGCGAGGTCCATGACCCGCGCGTAGTCGTCGATGACGGTCTCCGGCCGCGTCCGGCACGACCGCCACCTCGCCGGTCCGCGCGCGCGGCGCGGTCTCGCGGTATCAATGGCGCTTCAATTGTCGGTGACTGGAGTCATTCATTTACCCAGCGGCGAATACGAGCAGCACAATCACGCTGGCCGCCCACAGCGCCACACAGCCCAGAAGCGGGCGGTCGGTCAGCAGCATCGCGGCCGGGCTGCCGCCGCCACGCTTCTGGTGCACCAGATAGAGATATCGGAAGATGCCGTATAGAACAAAAGGAATCGTGAGGCCGAGCTTCGCGGTGCCCAGTCTGGCTGCAGTGTCGGCGCTGGTCGCGTATACCGTGTATGCGATCAGCGTCGACGAGGTCACGACGCCAATCATCTGGTCCAGCAGGTACGGCGAATATTCTTCGAGGATCGCGCCGGTGGTCGATCGCGCCCTCGGCCAGTAGCGTCAGCTCATGGCGGCGCTTGCTGAGCGCGAGAAACAGCGCCAGCAGCGTCGTGCAGACGAGCAGCCAGTGGCCGATCGGGACATCGACCGCCACGGCGCCGGCAATCGCACGAAGGACGAATCCTGCCGCGATCATCAGCACGTCGACGATCACGACGTGCTTCAGCGCCAAACGAATACAGGATCGAGCGGCAAGCGATATGCGGCGGCGACGATGCCGAACTGGCGTGCCTATTGAGAACGCCGCCGCCACGCCGGCGGTGCCCAGCACCACGCCGGCTGTCGACGGCCGATGTCGTCGACAACCTGTCCCGATGCGATCGGACGCTCGCGCTTCAGCGGATGATTCTGGTCCGCCTCGCGGTCGGCCACGTCGTTGAACAGGTAGACCGCGCCGGAGAGCGCGCAGAAGATCGCGAACGCCGCAAGCGCAATCGCGACCGCGGGCGGCTCGAGCAGCCGTCCGCCGAACACGACGCCCGCGAGAACGAGCAGGTTCTTGGTCCACTGTTCAGGCCGCAGCGAGACGAGCAGCAGCCCGGAGCGGTCGATGCGGGCCGCGGCATGGCCCTGCTCCGGCGCGACGTCGAATTCCGCCGTTAGACCCTCGCGGACGGAGAAGCTGCGGACGGCGTCCGCTTCGCTGTCGTAGGTCTCGAACACGGTCAGCAGCTTGGTGATCGACAGCAGATCGGTGATCCGCTTCGTCAGGTTGAGCAGCTTGAGGCTGCCGCCCTGGCGGCTGACCGTCGTGTAGCGTGCCGCACGATCTCGCCGAGGCCCGCGCTGTCGATGTAGGGGACGTCCGTCGAGGTTCAGCACGACCTTGCGCCGGCCCTGCTGCACGAGGCTGTTGATCTTGTCCTTGAGCAGCTCGTCGCCTTCGCCGAGCGTCATCTTGCCCTTCAGATCCAGGACGGTGACGTCGCCCGCGGATCGTTCCTCGATCTGCATGGTCCTGAATGATCTCATGAAGTGCGGAGAAGCGAGCCAGACATCGTGGCCTGAGTCGTCTGGTGCTGCTGTTGGCAGCGATCGTGGAGCCGTGCGATCGACCAGCCGCCGGCGCCCGCGAACTTCCGTTGCTGGAAGCACTCCTTGCAGAAGACCGGGCGGCCCTGCGTCGGCCGGAACGGCACGGTCGTGTCCTTGCCGCACGCCGAGCACGTGGTCTGCGTTTCGACGCGATCGCGCATCGACGGGCCCGCGCTCGACCCGGTTGGCCCGCTTGGCCTTGCACGCCTTGCAGCGCTTCGGCTCGTTCTTGAACTGCTTGTCGGCGAAGAAGAGCTGTTCACCGGCCGTCCAGATGAACTCCGACGCCGCAGTCCACGCACCTCAGGGCCTTGTCTTGGAACTCCATCGGTCGCCACCTTGTGCTCGTCGTCGATCCGCTCCGCCGCCGCTTACTCCGATTCGCGTCGGAGCTTCTTGCGGTTTCGCTTTCGCGCCAGCGCCTGTTTGGCCCGGCGCTTGTCGCCCGGCTTCAAGTAGAAGGAGTGCTTCTTGATGTCCTTGATGATGTCTTCCTGCTGCACCTTCCGCTTGAAGCGGCGGAGAGCGCTCTCGATGGACTCGCCCTCCTGAATCTTGACTTCAGCCACCCTGTAATACACCCCCTCATCGGCTGCTCGCGTGGTCGCTGCCGCGACCGCGATCCGTGACGGCCATTGAAAATGGCCGAACATGCTACGCTATCACAGGCAGGCGCGGATTCTAGGGCGCAATACCTCGCCACGTCAACGAAATAGTCGGGTTTCGGCCGCCTGTGTTCCCTGCACAGCATTTCATGTCAACATTCTGCTGGTAACTTGCTGTCGGTCGAGCTAGTTATCTGGCGTCCGCGTGAAGATCCTCGTCGTCGGCGGCGGTGCGCGGGAGCACGCGTTTGCGTGGAAGCTGTCGCGCGAGCGCACCGTCACCGGCGATCGTCTGTGCGCCCGGCAACCCCGGCATCGCCGCGGTCGCCCGCTGCGTTCCGGCTGATCCCGGCAAACCCGACGACCTGCTCGGCATCGCCGAACGCGAGCAGCGTCGATCTGACCGTCGTCGGTCCGGAAGTTCCTCTCAGCCGCGGCATCGTCGATCGATTCGCGGCCGAAGCCATCGGCGATCGTCGGCCCGATCGGCGGCTGCGGCGGCGCTCGAATCGAGCAAGGCGTTCGCGAAGGACTTCATGGCGCGGCACGCGCGTGCCGACCGCCGCGCTTCCGCGATCTGCGATTCGGCCGATGCGCGCTCTGCCGCGAGATCGCACGCGGCGAGTTCGGCTATCCGCTCGTGATCAAGGCCGACGGTCTGGCCGCAGGCAAAGGGCGTCGTCGATCGCCGACGATCGATGCGGCGGCCGAGGCGGCGATTCGCGACGTCGATGGTCGACCGGAGATTCGGCGCGTCCGGCGAGCGCGTCGTGCTCGAGGAATTTCTCGTCGGGCCAGGAAGCGTCGTACTTCGTCCTCGCCGACGGCGCGGCGTTCATGCCGCTGTCGTCGGCGCAGGATCACAAGCGCATCTTCGACGACGACCGCGGGCCGAACACCGGCGGCATGGGCGCGTTTGCGCCGAGCCCGCTCGATGACGACGCGACGTCGAGCGGCAGCGTCGATCGACGACGATCGTGCAGCCCGTGCTCGACGGCATGGCAGCGCGAAGGGCATCCGTATCGCGGGTTTCTCTACGTGCGGCTTGATGCTGACGGCCGACGGGCCCGAAGGTGATCGAGTTCAACGTGCGCTTTGGCGATCCCGAGGCGCAGGTCGTGCTGCCGATGCTCGACGAAGACCTCTCCTGGCTGCTCGGTGCGCGCGGCGACCGGCGCGCTGCCGTCACGCGCGGCGCGGTTCAGCAGGAACGTGCACGTCGGCGTCGTGCTCGCCGCCGGCGGCTATCCCGGACGACGGTCGAAACAGGCAAGACTCATCTCGGGCCTCGAGCTGCCGCGGCCGATGTGCCGAGCGCGTCGTGTTTCACGCGGGAACAGCGCGGCAGGACGGACGGATCGTGACCGTCGGGCGGACGCGTGCTGACCGTCGTCGGACGCGGCGCAACGTATCGCGACGCGATCGACACGGCGTATCGCGCGGCATCACGCATCACGTTCGACGGCATGCAGTTTCGACGCGACATCGGCCGGAAGGCGTTAATGCGGTCTGACCATTTGCCAAAATGAAATGCTCGATCGTCACATTCGGCTGCCGCGTGAACCAGGCGGACTCGTTCGCGATCGAAGAAGCGCTCCGCCAGCGCGGCGCCGTCGACGCGCCGCCGGAAGATGCCGATCTGGTCGTCATCAACACCTGCTCGGTAACGGCGACGCGCCGATCAAGGCGCGCGACAGACGATCAGACGGATTGTCCGCAGCAACCCCGACGTCAAGCGTGGTGGTCACCGGCTGCTACGCGACGCGCCGGCCCGATGAACATCCGCGAGCTTCCAAACGTCGTGCGCATCGTTGGCGAACGACGCAGAAGGATGCGATCGTCAGCGCGCTCGATGCTGACGGCGAGCTGGACGACCGCGCAGCGGTTCGATGGAGCCGACGGACCGTGCGGCATGGCGCTGGAGCCGGGAGTCGCCGGACGCACGGCGCTCACGCTGCGCGTGCAGACCGGATGCGACGAAGAGTGCAGCTACTGCATCATTCCCGCGCACGCGTGGGGCCGGCCGTTCGCGGCCGCTCGGCGAAGTGCTTCGAGACGTTCGACCGCGCCGTCGATGCCGGTTACCGCGAGATCGCCGTCACCGGCGTTCACCTCGGATCGTATGGTCGCGATCTCGGCGACGGCACGACGCTCACGAGCCTCGTTCGGCAGCTCTGCGCGAGTGGCCTGACGACGTGCTGTTTCGTGATCAGCTCGCTCGAGCCGATGGACTGCACTCCGGAGATCGTCGACGCCGTCGCGCGGTCGCCGCGCATCGCGCCCGCACTTTCATCTGCCGCTGCAGCACGGGTCCGACGCGATCCTGGCGCGCGATGAAGGCGGCCGTACACCGCCGGCTTACTATCGTCGACTCGTCGAGAACATCCGCGCGCAGCTTCCCGCATGCCGTCGATCGGCACGGACATCATCGTCGGCTTTCCGGGCGAGACCGACGCGCAATTTCGCCAGCGATGGCTGACCTGCATCGAGTCGCTGCCACTGACCTATCTCCACGTCTTTCCGTATTCGGATCGGCCAGGGACACGGCCAGCGCGACTGTCGGCGAAGGTCGACGGTGACGACGATCCGTGCGCGGTCGCGCGCGGACGATTCGCGCGCATCGCCGAGCGGAAATCCGCGGCAGTTCCGTCGATCACAGGTGGGCCGCACGATGCAGGCGCTGACCGTTGACGATGGATCGTCGGTGGTGACGGGAAACTATCTGAAGGTCCGAATCGAGCGAGCCGCACCCGCGGAATACGTGGGTAGCGGTGAACGTCGAAAGCGCGGAGCCGCTCGCTCGGCCGCGCGTCACCCGATTAACAGCGCCATCTGCTGCGCGGCTGATTTCTTCGACGCCGCCCTCGACAATCAGCTGACCGCACGCGGCGCGAATGTCCTGGCCGCGGCTCTTGCGCACTGACACCGTGAGATGACGGTCGGCGAGGATCTGCGCAAACCGATCGACGCGCTCATCTGGCGGGCCGCTCGAACGGAATGCCCGGCGCCGGGTTGAGCGGAATCAGGTTCACCTTCGCCTTGATCCCGGCGAGCAGCCGCGCGAGACGCGCGCGCATCCTCAGGCGTGTCGTTCACGCCGTCGAGCATCACGTATTCGAACGTGATGCGGCTGCGCTTTTCAGCGGGAACCGCCGGCACGTCGTCGAGGATCTCCGCTAGCGGATACTTGCGGTTCGGCGGCACGAGCTCGCTTCGCTGCTCGTCGGTCGTCGCGTGCAGCGAGATCGCGAGATTCGGCATCGAGCGGTTCCTGCGCCAGCCGCTCGCAGCCCCGGCACGATCCCGACGGTCGACAAGCGTGACGCGACGAGGCGACACGGCAAGCCCGTGCTCGGCAGTGGAGAATCCGGAGCGCCTTCATCGTGTGGTCGTAGTTGTGCAGCGGCTCGCCCATCCCCATCAGCACGATGTTGAACGGATGGTCGAGCAGTCCGGGTCGCGTCGGCGAGCACGCGCACCTGGCCGGCAATTTCTCCGGCCGTCAGGTTGCGCACCAGGCCCATCTTGCCCGTCGAGACAGAAACCGCATCCCATCGCGCAACCGACCTGCGTCGAGATGCAGAAGGTCATCGCCGGCGTGTCGGGGATGAATACGGCCTCGATGCGTCGATGGTCGGCGAGCTCGAGCACGAACTTCCGCGTCCCGTCGATCGACGGATCGTCGCGACACCAGGTCGGCGTGACTGACCTCGAAGTCAGCGGCGAGACGAGCACGCAGATCCTTCGAGAGGTCGGTCATCTGCTCGAAGTCGACGACCCCGCGTTTGTAAATCCAGCGGTAGAGCTGCCGCGCGTGAAAGCGCTCGCACCCGCGCGCCTCGAGCGCGCCTCGAGCTCCGGCAATATCCAGCTCGGCCAGGTCGAGATGTGCAGCACTCATGCTATGTCCCGCATTTCCTGAGAGATGCAAGCATTCGATTCTAGCAAATTGAATCCGTCTGCTTATCGGAAGGCGCGCTCCGGCGTATTGCAGCGCAATTCGCACGCGTGTTATCATGCGCATTGTTCTTCTAATTCCCTGTCTGTCAACGATTTGCGGCACATCGGCCGAGTATCGCAGGCGGACGCTGACCTCGGCGCCGACTCCCAACGCATCCGTGACGCAACCACTCATCGTCCGCGACGTGCTTCCGAACGGTCTCCGGCTCCTCACCGAGCGGATGCCGCACGTGCGGTCGGTCAGCATCGGCGTGTGGCTCGCCCGCGGCTCGCGCCACGAGCCGCAGGAGCAGAGCGGCATCGCCCATTTCGTCGAGCACATGCTGTTCAAGGGCACGGCGACCCGCAGCGCCGAGGACATCGCGCAGACGATCGATCATCGATCGGCGGCCAGATGGACGCGTTCACCGCGAAGGAATACGCGAGCTACTACATCAAGGTGCTCGACGAGCACCTGCCGCTGGCCGTCGACGTGCTCGTCGGACATCGTCCGGCGCCCGGCGTTCAGCGCCGACGACATCGAGCGCGAGAAGAAGGTCGTCCTCGAAGAGATCAAGATGGTCGAGGACACGCCCGACGATCTCGTCCACGAGCTGTTCACCGAGAACTTCTGGGACGATCATCCGCTCGGCCGGCCGATCCTCGGCACGAAGGAGACCGTCGAGGCGCTGACGAGGATGGGCTTGCGGCGGTATTTCGACGACGCTATACGCGCGCCGAACATCGATCATCGCGGCGGTCGGCAACATCGAGCACCAGCAGCGTGCGCGATCTCGTCGAGGCGGCGTTCGGCACCGTGCTCGACCGAAGCGCCGGGCGTCGCCGAAGCGCCGCCGCGCGTCGTGCCGCGCATCATCGATCCGCAACAAGGAGCTCGAACAGAGCCACGTCTGCCTCGGCACGAGCAGCTACCAGCAGGATCACGAGGATCGCTATTCGAGCTACGTGCTGAACACCGATGCTCGGCGGCTCGATGAGCTCGCGCCTGTTTCAGAACGTCCGCGAGAAGCGCGGGCTCGCCTATGCCGTGTTCAGCGGCCTGAGCGCCTACCGCGATGCCGGGCTCGATGACGATTTACGCCGGCTGCGCCAACGACGCGATCGGCGAGCTGATCGACGTCGTCGTCGTGGAGTTGCAGCGGATGAAGGACGAGCCGCTGCCCGAGTCCGAGCTGCGGCGCGCGAAGGATCACCTCAAGGGCAGCCTGATGCTGAATCTCGAGAGCACGTCGAGCCGCATGTCGCACCTGGCGCGCCAGGAGATCTACTTCGATCGGCAGTTCGGCCTCGACGAGACGCTCGAAGGCGTCGAGCGGTGTCACGCAGGACGATGTGCAGCGGGTCGCGCGCGACCTGCTCGACGGACGGCGCGCTGGCCGCGACGGTGCTCGGTGCCGTGAACGGCCTCGAAGCATTCCGCCGGAGCGACTGTCAGCTGGGATGATACCGACGTACACGAACCCGGAAATGGGTCGCATCTGGAGCGACCAGCGGAGATACGAGACCTGGCTGCAGGTCGAAGCTGGCCGCAGTCGACGCGATGGCCGCGTGCCGGGCATCGTGCCTGACGACGCGGCGCGCGACATTCGCGCGCGCGCGCGCCTTCGACATCGACCGCATCGAGGAGATCGAAGCAGGTCACCCAGCACGACGTCATCGCGTTCACCACCGCCGTCGCCGAGCACGTCGGCCCGTCCGCGCGCTGGCTCCACTTCGGTCTCACGTCGTCCGGACGTCATCGACACCGCGCAGGCGCTGCAGATGCGCGAAGCGTGCGACCTGATCCTGCAAGGACCTCGACGGCGCTGATGGAGGCGGTGCGACGCGCGCGCGAGGAGCATCGCCGGACGCCGATGATCGGCCGCACGCACGGCGTGCATGCCGAGCCGATGACCTTCGGCCTGAAGCTGGCGCTCTGGTACGCGGAGCTCGCGCGCGACATCACGCGCGTCGAGCGCGCACGCGAGGTCGATCGCCGTCGGCAAGCTGTCGGGCGCCGTCGGCACGTTCGCGCATCTGCCGCCGTCGATCGAAGCCGACGTCTGCCGGACGCTCGGCCTCGAGCCGGCGCCGGTCGCGTCGCAGGTCATTCAGCGCGATCGCCACGCCGAGCTGCTCTCGGCGCTGGCGATCACCGGCGTCGTCGCTCGAGAAGTTCGCGCTCGAGATTCGCGGCCTGCAGAAGACCGAGATCGGCGAGGTCGAGGAGCCGTTCGCGAAGGGGCAGAAGGGCTCGTCGGCGATGCCGCACAAGCGCAACCCGATCGGCTGCGAGCAGATCGTCGGCCTGGCGCGGCTGCTTCGCGCCAACGCCGGCGCCGCGTTCGAGAACAACGCGCTCTGGCACGAGCGCGACATCTCGCACTCGTCGGTCGAGCGCGTCATCCTGCCCGACAGCTTCATCGCGCTCGACCACATGCTGCGGCGCTTCACGCGCATCGTCGCCGGCATGGTCGTCTATCCGGAGCGGATGCAGGAGAACCTCGAGCGATCGCGCGGCGTGGTGTTCTCGGGAACGGTGCTGCTCGAGCTGGCGCGGCGCGGCGTGTCGCGCGAGCAGGCGTACGAGTGGGTGCAGCGCAACGCGATGCGCGCGTTTCACGAGCAGCGCGACTTCAAGACGCTGCTGCTGGCCGACGCCGACGTGACGCGCGTGCTGCCGCCGGCCGAGATCGAGCGCGCGTTCGACCTCGACGAGCAGTTGAAGCACGTCGACCACGATCTTCGAGCGCGTGTTCTCCAGGAGGTACGCTGTCTGATGCGTGCCCGCGTGTTTGTGACGCTCAAGCCATCCGGTCTTCGATCCGCAGGGGAAGACCGTCACCGACGCGCTTCACACGCTCGGCTACGACGCGGTGAAGGACGTGCGGCAGGGCAAGTACTTCGAGCTCGACATCGACGCGCCAGCGCCGGAAGACGCGCGGCAGCTGGCGGCGGAGGCGGCCGACAAGCTGCTGTCGAACCCGGTCATCGAGAGCTATCGCATCGAGATCGTCGACGAGGTGACGCGCATGAAGTTCGCCGTCGTCGTCTTCCCGGGATCCAACTGCGATCACGACGCGCTACTACGCCGCCGAAGCACGTGCTCGGCCAGCAGGCCGAGTTCATCTGGCACAAGGACACGAGCCTCGAGCGGCGCCGACGTCGTGATCCTGCCCGGCGGCTTCGCGCACGGCGACTACCTGCGCACCGGCGCCATCGCGCGCTTCTCGCCGATCATGGCGGAGGTGCAGCGGTTCGCCGACGCGGGCGGGCCGGTGCTCGGCATCTGCAACGGCTTCCAGGTGCTGCTCGAAGCAGGCCTGCTGCCGGGCGCGATGCTGCGCAACCGCAGCGTCAAGTTCCAGTGCGAGCACGTGCATCGTCAGGGTCGAGCAGACCGACACGCCGTTCACGCTGCGCCTGCCGGCCGGGCCAGGTGCTGCGGATCCCGATCGCGCACGGCGAGGGCAACTACTACGCGGAGCCGGACGTCATCGCGCGGCTCGAGCAGAATCGCCAGGTCGTCTTCCGCTACGTCGACGCCGACGGCGTCGGCGACCGACGAGGCGAACCCGAACGGATCGGTGGCCAACATCGCCGGCCTCTGCAACGAGGCGCGCAACGTCGTCGGCCTGATGCCGCATCCCGAGCGCGCGTGCGAGCTGGCGCTCGGCAGCGCCGACGGCCTCGATGCTGTTCGAGTCCGTCGTGCAGGCCGCGAGCGGTCAGGCCGGAGCGTTCGGCGGCCGTCGACGATGACGCATCGACCACCGACGCTGCTCGAGCGCCACGGTCTCACGCCGCGAGGAATACCAGCGCATCGTCGACGCGCTCGAGCGCGAGCCGACGCTGACCGAGCTCGGCATCTTCTCGGTGATGTGGTCGGAGCACTGCAGCTACAAGAGCTCGCGCGTGCACCTGAAGACGCTGCCGACCGACCGGCCAGCGCGTGCTGCAGGGCCCGGGCGAGAACGCCGGCGCCGTCGACATCGGCGACGGCCTCGCGCGCGGTCTTCAAGATCGAATCGCACAACCATCCGTCGTTCATCGAGCCGTACCAGGGCGCGGCGACCGGCGTCGGCGGCATCATCCGCGACATCTTCACGATGGGCGCGCGCCCGATCGCGCTGCTCAACTCGCTGCGCTTCGGCTCGCTCGACGATCCGCTCGTGCGCCGCACGTTCGCGGGCGTCGTCGCCGGCATCGCGCGGCTACGGCAACAGCATCGGCATCCCGACCGTCGGCGGCGAGATCGCGTTCGACGAGAGCTACACCGGCAATCCGCTCGTCAACGTGTTCTGCCTCGGCATCGCCAGCGCACGACGAGATCATCAAGGGCGTCGCGTCGGGCGCCGGCAACGCCGGTCTACTACGTCGGCGCGAAGACCGGCCGCGACGGCATCCACGGCGCGACGATGGCGTCGGCGGAGTTCGACGACAAGTCGGCGGAGAAGCGGCCCGCCGTGCAGGTCGGCGATCCGTTCATGGAGAAGCTGCTGCTCGAGGCGTGCCTCGAGGTGATGAAGACCGACGCGCTCGTCGGCATCCAGGACATGGGCGCGGCCGGGCTGACCTGCTCGACGTGCGAGATGGGATCGCGCGGCGGCGCCGGCGTCGAGATCGACGTCTCGCTCGTGCCGCAGCGCGAGACCGGCATGACGCCGTACGAGATCATGCTCTCCGAATCGCAGGAGCGCATGCTGCTGGTCGTCAAGCGCGGGCGCGAGGCGGAGGTCGAGCGGATCTTCGAGAAGTGGGATCTGCACGCCGTGCGCATCGGCGAGGTGACGACCGACGGCATGCTGCGGGTGAAGAACCGCGGCGAGGTCGTCGCCGAAATTCCGAACACGCGCGCTGACCGACGAGGCGCCGCTGTATCGGCGGCCGATGGCGGAGCCGGCGTACCTCGCGGAGGCGCAGCAGCTGTCGCTCGGCGTCGCTCGGCAAGCCGCGCCGCGCCGCGCGACGCGTTCACGCGCCTGCTGCGCGTCGCCGACGATCGCGAGCAAGCGCTGGGTCTATCGGCAGTACGACCACATGGTGCGCACCAACACGCTCGTGCTGCCGGGCATGGGCGCCGGCGTCGTGCGCGTCAAGGGCACGCGACGCGCGCTGGCGATGTCGGTCGACTGCAACGGCCGCTTCGTCTACCTCGATCCGTATCGCCGGCGCGCAGCTGGCGGTGGCCGAAGCGGCGCGCAACGTCGCCTGCGCCGGCGGCGCTGCCGATCGGCGCGACCAACTGCCTCAACTTCGGCAATCCCGAGCGGCCGGAGATCATGTGGCAGTTCGCGCAGCGCGGTCGAGGGCATGGGCGCGGCGTGCCGCGCGCTCGACATTCCGATCACCGGCGGCAACGTCAGCCTCTACAACGAGACCGACGGCCGCGGCGGTGCTGCCGACGCCGGTCCTCGGCGTCGTCGGCCTGATCGAGGACGCCGACACGCGTCGTGCGGCGCGCGTTCCGAGCCGACGGCGACGTCATCGTGCTGCTCGGCGAGACGCGCGACGAGCTTGGCGGCAGCGAGTACCTGAAGGTCATGCACGGCTCGATTCGCGGCGTGCCGCCGGCGCTCGATCTCGACGCGCGAGGCGGCGCTGCACCGCGTGCTGGTCGAAGGCGCGTCGGCCGGCGTGATCCGATCCGCGCAGGACTGCGCCGAGGGCGGCTTCGCCGTCACGCTGGCCGAGTGCTGCATCGGCACGGGCCTGGGCGCCGGGTCGACGTGCCGGCGGCACTCGTCGACGTCGCGGGCTTCGGCGACATCGCGACGCTGTTCGGCGAATCGGCGTCGCGCGTCGTCGTATCGGTCGCGCCGGCCGCGAGGCCGAACTGCTGGCGCTGGCGGCGCGCGGCAGGCGTGCCGGCGCGGCGGATCGGCGCGGTCGGCGGCAATCGCGTTCAGATCGCGATCGACGGCCGGCACGTGATCGACGAGCCGCTCGAGACGTCGAGCGGACATGTGGGCGACGGCGATCGAGCGCTACTTCGAGCTCGCGCGAGCTATTGCGTGAAGCCGTACTAGGACGCTCAGGATCCGGGATCAGGATTGAGCGACCAGACGATGTTCGACAAGTTCAAGGAAGAGTGCGGCGTCTTCGGGATCTTCGGCCACCCAGAGGCCTCGAATCTGACCTACCTCGGCCTCTACGCGCTGCAGCATCGTGGGCAGGAGAGCGCCGGCATCGCCGCCTCCGACGGCGCGCTGCATTCGCGCATCGCAAGGCGATGGGCTACGTGAACGAAGCCTTCAACAGCGAGTCGCTGGCGAAGCTGCCCGGCTCGCTGGCGGTCGGGCACGTCCGCTATTCGACCGCCGGCGAAAGCCTGCGTGGCCAACGCCCAGCCGATCGTCGTCGACAGCGTGCACGGCCAGCTCGCGGTCGGCCACAACGGCAACCTGGTCAACGCCGGAGAGCTGCGCGACGCGCTCGTCCGCGAGCGGCGCCATCTTCCAGACCAACAGCGACACCGAGGTCATCGTGCACCTGTTCGCGCGATCGCGCGAAGAAGGCGTCGAGGCCGCCGATCGTCGAAGCGCATCTCGCAGGTCCGCGGCGCGTTCTCGTTCGTGATGATGACGCAAGGATCGGCTGATCGGCGTCGCGCGATCCGCACGGGTTCCGTCCGCTGGCGCATCGGCAGGCTGGGCGATGCGTGGGTGATCTGCTCCGGAAACCTGCGCGCTCGACCTGATCGGCGCGACCTACGTCCGCGACGTCGAGCCCGGCGAAGTCGTGATCGCCAGCGCGCAGGGCTCGAAGTCGATCAAGCCGTTCGCGCCGGCGCGCGCAGTCGCAGTGCATCTTCGAGCACGTGTATTTCTCGCGGCCCGACAGCTACGTGTTCGGCGAGAGCGTCAACGAAGTGCGGACGCAGCTCGGGCGCGCGCCTCGCGCGGGAAGCGCCCGTCGACGCCGATGTGATCGTGCCGATTCCGGACTCCGGCGTGTGCGCCGCGATCGGCTACGCCGAGGCGTCGGGCATGCCGATGCGGATGGGACTCATCCGCAACCACTACGTCGGCCGCACGTTCATCGAGCCGCAGCAGTCGATTCGCCACTTCGGCGTGCGGGTGAAGCTCAATCCGGTGCGCAGCATCCTCGAGGGCAGGCGCGTCGTGCTGGTCGACGACTCGATCGTGCGCGGGACGACGAGCCGGAAGATCGTCCGGATGGTGCGGAGCGCGGGCGCACGCGAAGTGCACATGCGCATCAGCTGCCCGCCGACGATCTCGCCCTGCTTCTACGGCGTCGACACGCCGCGCCGCTCCGAGCTGATCGCCGCGACGCACACGCTCGAGGAGATCCGCAAGTATCTCGACGCCGACAGCGTGGCGTATCTCAGCCTCGACGGCCTGACCAGGCGCCGTCCGCGGCGGCAAGCTCGAGCTACTGCACGTCGTGCTACACGGGCGTCTATCCGGTGGCGTTTCCGCGCGACGAGGCGGCGTACCTGCAGCTGGCGCTGAAGCTGAATCCCGACGTCGCGCCGGCATCATCGAGCGTTGAGTCCGACGTCCACGTCGATGTTCAAGACTCAGCCAAAGATCCCGTCGTCAGTTAATGGACTACAAGGCCTCGGGCGTCGATATCGACGCGGGCAACGAAACCGTCCGCCGCATCCGCGGCCTTGCGCGTTCGACGTTCACCAGCGGCGTGCTCTCCGAGATCGGTTCGTTCGGCGGCTTGTTCCGGCTCGAGCCCGGCCAGTATCGCGAGCCGGTGCTCGTCGTCGAGCGCCGACGGCGTCGGCACGAAGCTGAAGGTCGCGTTCCTCGCGCGACCGCCACGACACGATCGGCGCGCGACCTCGTCAATCACTGCGTCAACGACATCCTGGTGCAGGGCGCCGAGCCGCTGTTCTTCCTCGACTACCTCGCGACCGGACGGCTCTCGCCCGACGGTCGCGGAGTCGATCGTCGGCGGCATCGCGGCGGCGTGCCGCGACAACGGCTGCGCGCTGCTCGGCGGCGAGACGGCGGAGATGCCCGGCTTCTACGGCGACGGCGAATACGACGTCGCCGGCTTCATCGTCGGCGTCGTCGATCGCGCATCGGCTGATCTGACGGACGCGCGATCGCCGTCGGCGACGTGCTCGTCGGCATGCCGTCGTCGGGCCTGCACACGCAACGGCTATTCGCTGGCGCGGCGCGTCATCTTCGAGCACCTGCGGCTCACGGTGGACAGCTACGTGCCCGAGCTGTCGCGGACCGTTGGCAGAGGCGCTGCTCGAGCCGCACCGCTCGTATCTGCCGTTCATGCGTCCGTTGCTCGACGGCGGGCGCATCAAGGGCATGGCGCACATCACCGGCGGCGGCATCACCGGACAACCTGCCGCGCGTGCTTCCCCACGGCACGGCCGCGGTGATCGACGTCAGCCGTGGGAAGTGCCGCCGATCTTCCGGTGGCTGCAGCAGAGCGGCAGCATCCCCGGCGACGACATGATGCGGACCTTCAACATGGGGATCGGCCTGATCATCGTGACCGGCCGCGACGCATGCCGAGTCGCTCATCGGCGAGCTGGCCGCGCGCGGCGGCCGCGACGCGCGGCTCATCGGCGAAATCGTTCCCGGCGAACCACCTACCGTAAGTTACGTTTAAATGGGGTCGGAGGTCATTTTCTGAGGACACTTGCGCGGACGTCCCTCGGACGACGCGGCGACTGTCCCAGAACTCCAACGATCATTCGCGCCCATTCGTCTTCGCCGAAAGGTTGCCCGGCGCCCATCGCACGGCGGAACGCCTCCAGTTCGGCACGCGTCTGTGGTTTGTTCACGTGAGTTGACCAATCAGCAGGAGCTACGATCGGCCATGCCGCCAATGTCGGTCCATCGACCGCGGCGGCCGCATTGTGACGTCGCCACAGGCTGCCCCATCGCCAGTCTTCGGCGCGCTCCACCAAGCCCGCTCGCAAAGCATTCCGCTCGGACGTAACGACACACCCATAGGAAATAGCGTTCTGTTTCGATCGGTATCGACTTGAAACGTCCTTGATAGACTGCGCCCTGTCCATCGACACCTTTGCGAGTTGCCATCTACGCGCGTGCGTCGTTGTTAAGCCAATGCATGAACCGGGAGAGCTCGCCGTCAACGCGTGAAGAGAGCACAAAATGCCAATGGTTTGGCATGATGGAATAAGCAAGAAGTGCACATGTCAAATCGACTGACGGCGAATGAAAGGACTTGCTGAAAGGCTTCATAGTCGGAGATTCGTGTCGAAAGCCGCGTCTTCTTTGCGGCTCTGTTGATCACGTGAAATACGAGGCCTGCAGGGGACGCGCGGTCTGTTCTAGGCATGCGTCCCGAGACGCAACTGAGATGCCCATCAAATTTCAGACCTCCTGTCCTCTAAAAATGACCTCCGACCCCATTAACCGACGTCTCGGGGTTCTCATCTCCGGCCGCGGCAGCAATCTCCAGGCGTTGATTGACGCGATTGCCGGCGGCCGCCTGACGCGTCGATTGCGGTCGTCATTTCCAACCGCGAGGATGCCGCTGGACTGGATCGTGCGCGGGCGACCGGGATCGAGGCGATCTGTCTCTCGCATCGCGCCTTTGCGACCCGCGACGCATATGACCGCGCCTCGTCAGGAGCTGCGCGCCCGCGACGTCGGGCTCGTCTGCCTCGCCGGCTTCATGCGCCTGGTCGGTGCGCCGCTCATCGAGGCGTTCCCCAACCGCATCCTCAACATCCATCCATCGCTGTTGCCCGCGTTCCCGGGACTCGACGCCCAGAAGCAGGCGATCGACCACGGAGTAAAGGTGAGCGGCGTGACCGTCCATCTCGTGACGGCGGAGCTCGATGGCGGCCCCATCGTCGTCCAGCGCGCAGTGCCGGTTATTGCCGGTGACACCGCCGACTCGCTGGCGGCTCGAATCCTCGAGGAGGAGCATCGCGCGTATCCGGATGCCGGTGCAGATGATTCTCGACGGAGGCTGGCGCGTCGAGGGTCGCCGATTTCGTACCGGCTAGATTTCCGACGTCCGCTTCAACGTGACGATCGCGACTTCAGGCGGGCAGTTGATCCTGATCGGAACGTAGACCGTTCCGACCCCGCGGCTGACGAACATCCACGTGTTGTCGCGCGAGCCGAGCCCGGACAGCACCGGAAAGCTGCGTCGGCCACCGCGCCAACGCCTGGTAAGCACGATCTGGCCGCCATGCGTATGTCCAGAGAGCACAGCCGGCACGTCGAGATCGGCCGCTTCGTACGAGTCGCCGCGGATCGTGCGCGAGCAGGATCACCGTGTCGCGCGCGCGTCCGACCACGCGCGCAATCTCGGATGACTTCCGCGTCCAGAACCTGATGCCCGCCAGCTCCAGTCCCTCGCCGCGGATCTCGATGCGCGTCCGCGCGTCCTTGAGCACCTGGATGCGTTTCGCCGAGAGCGCCGCAGGCATGTCGCGGTCGTCGTCGTGGTTGCCGAGAATCGCGAAGACGCCGTGACGGCGCGTGTGAGCGGCGCGAGCAGTTCCGCGACGGGACCAACGTAGGCGCGGTCGCCCCACGTGACGTAGTCGCCGCCGAGCACGATCAGATCAGGGCGCGCCGCGCTGACGAGATCAACCGCCGCGCGCACGTCATCGGCGGGCACCATCGCGCTGTGGTGAATGTCGGTGACGAATCCGATGCGCAACCCGTCGAGCGCCGGCGCGAGTCCCGAGACGGGAAGCGTCGCCTCGGTCGGTGCCGATGTGATGGCGCTCGTACGCGACGCCGTATGCGCTGGCTCCGGTGACGGCGCCGACCGTCGTCGCGACCACGCCCTTGAGCGCTGCGCGCGCCGGGTGAGGAGCATACCCGGTTGTATAGTAGCGGCTGATGGACCTGTACGGCGAATTCGAATGGCGCGGCCTCGTCTACGACGCCACCGAAGGGCTGCGCGATCTCGTCGCGCGCGAGAAGCTGACAACCTACATCGGATTCGATCCGACCGGCGGCGAGCCTTCACGTCGGCAGCGCTCCTGCCGATGGCTGCGCGCTCGCGCGGCTGCAGCGCTGCGGCCATCCTCCAATCGCGGTCGTCGGCGGCGGCACAGGAATGATCGGCGATCCGAGCGGCAAAGACGATCGAGCGCGCAGCTGCTGACGATCGAGCAGGTCGAAACGAACGTGGCGAGGTATCCGCGCGCAGCTCTCGCGGTTTCTCGACTTCGACGATGCTGTCGACGCCGGCGCGGCTTGGTCAACAACGCAGAGTGGCTCACCAGGCTCGAGCGCGATCGAGTTCATGCGCGACGTCGGGAAGCTACTTCACGCGTGAACTGCGATGCTCGCGAAGGACTCGGTGAAGCGGCGCAGCGAGAGCGACGAAGGCATCTCCTACACCGAGTTCAGTTACTCGCTGCTGCAGTCATACGACTTCCTCGTCCTGCA
>ERZ1370068.5157-contig-4193_pt1:0-7500 | contig 57718 bp, 90 predicted proteins | sample MGYA00561227_ERZ1370068 | MGnify/ENA primary metagenome ERZ1370068 (study PRJEB38410, sample SAMEA6850437) | metagenome | study: Metagenomic assessment of the ecological functions of the soil: analysis of the soil microbiota associated with the... | reverse complement strand
AGGCGTAGCGGATGGATATCCGGTTAATATTCCGGAACTACCTATTACACGTTATCACGATGGGGAGACGCAGGAGGCTAGCCGAGGCCTACGATTGGACGTGTAGGTTGCAGGCCTGTAGGGAGATCCGCCAGGCAAATCCGGTGGGTCATTATTCCTGAGGGGTCATGAGCGAGAGCCGCAAGGCTCGTAAAGTCGGTGACGCCACGCTGCCGAGAAAAGCCTCTAAGGAGTGGTATGGAGTACCCGTACCGCAAACCGACACAGGTAGGCGAGGAGAAAATCCTCAGGCGCGAGTGAGAACCCTCGTTTAGGAACTCGGCAAACTCGCCCCGTAACTTCGGAAGAAGGGGTGCTCCGTTAGCGTCAGCGGCTTCGCGCCGCGAAGCGTGAAGGAGTTGCAATAAAGAGGCCCAAGCAACTGTTTACTAAAAACACAGGGCTCTGCGAAGTCGAACACGACGTATAGGGCCTGACGCCTGCCCGGTGCCGGAAGGTTAAAGGGAGAGGTTAGCCGCAAGGCGAAGCTTCGAGCTGAAGCCCCGGTAAACGGCGGCCGTAACTATAACGGTCCTAAGGTAGCGAAATTCCTTGTCGGGTAAGTTCCGACCTGCACGAATGGCGTAATGATTTGGGCGCTGTCTCAACGAGGGGCACTGCGAATTTGTGGTACCGGTGAAGACGCCGGTTGCCCGTGACTAGACGAAAAGACCCCGTGCACCTTTACTACATCCTAGTAGTGAATGCTGGCGCGTTATGCGCAGGATAGGTGGGAGGCTTTGAACCCGGGTTCTCGGACTCGGGGGAGCCAACGGTGAGATACCACCCTTAACGCTCCGGCGTTCTAACCTCGTTCTGTCATCCAGATCAGGGACACTGCTAGGTGGGTAGTTTGACTGGGGCGGTCGCCTCCTAAACTGTAACGGAGGCGCGCGAAGGTTCGCTCAGGCTGTTTGGAAATCAGCCATAGAGTGCAAAAGCATAAGCGAGCTTGACTGCGAGACCTACAAGTCGAGCAGGTGGGAAACCAGGCTTTAGTGATCCGGTGGTTCCGCGTGGAAGGGCCATCGCTCAACGGATAAAAGGTACGCCGGGGATAACAGGCTGATCCTAGCCAAGAGTTCACATCGACGCTAGGGTTTGGCACCTCGATGTCGGCTCATCACATCCTGGAGCTGTAGCAGGTTCCAAGGGTCCGGCTGTTCGCCGGTTAAAGTGGTACGTGAGCTGGGTTTAGAACGTCGCGAGACAGTTCGGTCTCTATCTGTCATGGGCGCAGGAGATTTGAGTGGGGCTGACCTTAGTACGAGAGGACCGGGTTGGACGGACCTCTAGTGTATCGGTTGTCGCGCCAGCGGCAGCGCCGAGTAGCTACGTCCGGAAGGGAGAAACGCTGAATGCATCTAAGCGTGAAACCCTCCACAAGATGAGATCTCCCAGACCGCAAGGTCTCTAAAGGCTCCTGGAAGATGACCAGGTGATAGGTCGGGTGTGGAAGCGCAGCGATGCGTTGAGCTTACCGATACTAATCAGCCGTGAGGCTTGACCATATTCTTCTTCTGCACGCACTGCGTGCAGTGTGTGGCACGAAAGAACTACCGTTTGCAGGATATTCAGTTGTCGTTCGTTGCATTTGAGAATCAGCGACTTCGAGACTTGCAGATCCGGCAGATCGACAGACATCAGAATCGCGAAGTGCTCGTTCGAAGATAGTTCTGGGACGATCGACAGTGCGATGAGGCGCGGCTGATAGCTGCGCTCCACACTTGTCGGACCCCAGGCAACCAAGATTTCATTAGCCGCGACGCTAATGAGCAAGTTTCCCGGTGGTCATAGGGGCAGGGTTCACACCCGTTCCCATTCCGAACACGGAAGTTAAGCCTGCCACCGCCGATGGTACTGCATGCGCAGGTGTGTGGGAGAGTAGGTCGCTGCCGGGATTATTTTTTCAAAAGCCTGATGTCGAATGAATGACATCGGGCTTTCTTTACTTCCCTGAGCGGTGATGCGGCCTCCGGTCCCGGCGGTTCGCGCACAGTATTTGCGTAAGAAACCATTTGCGGCATCAACAACCTCGGCCAACGAAGCGGCGCGTCCGTGGCGGTCGTCTGGCCACCATCAGACTTGCGGCGGATTTCATCGATGAGACAACGAAGAAAAGGTCCGCATTCGGCAGACTTTCCGCTTCCTACCGTGTTGAAATGAGACGTAAGTATCTGTGATGTCCACGGTAATTAACCTCAAACTGCGGACGCACTGGTGGCAGTGCCATTGCTCTTGACCTGACTCCACGGAAGGATCTCGTATTACGCTTCGGCGGTGATTCGCATCGCCCGTGCTGTGACTGACGGGCGAAGCTATGTTTCTAACCCGCTCGGCGCTGATTGGTCTGATGACGGTGATGGCTATTGCGATGGCTACTTCCCAGGAGTCGGGGGCGCAGAGTTCGATCCACTCAGCAATGCACCACCGTGCAGGCGGGTCCGTTAGTCCCGCTGCCCCGGTAATCAGGTTGACTAACGTCGGCCACGATAGCAATGTGTTCAACAGAAACCAGAACGACCACCCGCAGAGCGACGTCACCGCGACGCTGGAGCCCCCGCTTGACGCCCGGCTGAGAATGGCGCACGCCCGCGCAAATGGACGGACCCAGTTCGACGGCTACTATTTCAGGCAATTGACGGATCTCAGGGCGATCTACATTACGGACACCGGGACACATCGAAGTGCCCGTGAACCGGGTAATGGCGTATGCGACCGGATCGCTCACGAACACGCGTCATCGGCAGAATCTCGGAAATCGATCTCCCTTGCGCGCCGCCGCAATGATTCTGTAAACCGCGGGAATTGTACCTCCGATTGACCGCGAAGGTGACTGGCAGGTGGGTGTCTTCGAACGCCGGCACGTCTCCGCTATAAGGAAAATCTCACTCGCAGCATCGGAACCGATCTCGCGCGCGCATTGAACCTACATCGACAGGTGAAGGTGTGGAATTGCGTTACGCCCTTACCCCCGCTGACGACGGTAGCTTTCGGCGCTGAGCAAAGTCGCGATCGCTTCGACTCCGGCATTAAGCCGCGACGGCGACAAGCCGCAGCGTTGGCGCCAATATTCAATTGAGTCACTCGCGCCCTGATAAGTGGCGGAGCGTCGTTTGCGTCTCCAAAAGCACTGCGGGTCTTGGGTGGCCTCGCTCCCGATTTCCAGCGGAAGTTACGTGATGGCGGCCGATCTCGGCTATTCCTTGCTGGGACGAACGCGGTTGATCGTGACTGGCCGGCGGCGAATTTGGAATATTCATTCATAGACGACACGGACTATCTAAGGGGGAGAGAGCCGCCCCGGTCGTTACGCAGCGAGTTGGCGATTCGTGGGATGTTGGCGCCAGTGTCGGGCGAGGATCTTCTTTCTCTTTCGCACCGTCGAAACGCCATACTGACCAGGCCTGCCTCGAACGACGCCGGAAAGCTCACAAGCGAAGCGTCCGTGCTTGTGTCAGGCGGAAGCATATCAGTTACGATCCCCGGTCACACGCAGATTGGCGTTGACGTTGAGTATCGTGAACGGTTGACGGGATCAAACCTTGGACTTTCGCGGATATCAAAGCGGCTTCTGCGTGGGGTCCACTTTACGTATGCCTTCTGAAACGATGCTTGGTGACCTGAAAGCGCGAGGAAGAATAATGCTGCTCCAACGGCGACGTCCGGGTCTCTTATCGTCAACTGGCCGTTGGTCTCACCATTTGTCTTCACGATGTGCGTCGCTGCGAACCGCGATCACCGCGCAGGGCAGCAATCAATCGCAGACCGTCGCTCCGCGTCAGCAGGCGACGCCGGACTATGTCGTCGGCGCCAATGATGGCTTGATGGTCACGGTGCCCTCGATCAGCTGCAACTCACGGGCCGATACGTCCAGGCGGATGGCACGTTCACATTTCTTGCTCGGCTGTCTTCAGGTCGGAGGTCTCACGCTTCAGGCGGTCGAAACCAGCTTCGCGAACGCCTGTCGAAGGGGGCACTTCAAGGATCCGCAGGTCGGCGTTTCGGTCGATCAATATCGCAGTCCAGATTTTCGTCATGGGCGAGGTGCGCCTCCCGGCAGCCCAGTTCACCGGTTCGATGACGCTGATCAGCCCCCGCGCGGGCCGGTTCGACTACCGATCGCGCTGGCCTGAGGCCGTCATCGTCCGGTCGCCACAGGAAGGCTCCGTCCCTGCTGACGCAGCGACGCTCGCCCGTGCGCAGGCCCTCGACTGACGAGAACACGATGCATATCAATCTCGAGACGTTGCAGCGGGGAGCACTATCCCAGAACGTGATGCTTCGATCCGGCGACACCATCTTTGTCCTGCGCGCGGAAAGCGTCTTCGTGTCGGGACAGGTCAACAGGCCTGAGATACGTCATTCGTGCTGGGATGACCGTTCGGCAGGTCTTGTCACTGGCGGGAGGCGCCACGGATCGAGGTTCCACGCGGCGTATTCAGATCATCCGCAGGTCGATGGCAAAGAAATCCATGGTCGGCGCGACCTGCAGGACAAGGTAAAGAACGGAGATACCGTGCTGGTTCGCGAAAGGTTCTTCTAGATACGAACAGTTCTACGGACTGACTGCGCGGCCGTTCGACCTCAGCCCGGACCCACGATTCCTCGTCGTGACCGAGGTGCATCAGGAAGCACCAGCAACCTGCGGTATGCCATCGCCAGCCGAAAGGGGGGATCACGCTGCTTGTCGGCGAAGCGGGAACCGGCAAGACGACGGTCATCCGCGCGGCGATTGAGACGCAGCCCGAACGCGTCCACTGTGTGCATCTGCACAATCCAGCGCTGACGAAAGCGGAGTTCGTGGAAACGCTGGCGGCGCAATTCGGGCTGAGTGAAAAACGCGTGGGCATCGAAGACGGAGCTGCTCCTCGAGCTCGAGAAGCTGTTGAGGCGCCGACAGGAACTCGAGAATCGACAGTTCTGATTGTGACGAAGCGCAGAGTCTTCCATACGAGCTGTTGGACGAAATACGTCTTCTCACCAACATCGAGACGTCGTCGGAAAAGCTCGTCACGTGATTATTGCCGGGGCAACCAGACTGCCGAGCGCCTCAACGGCGCGGCGTTCCGCCAATCTTTCAAGCAGCGAAGGAAGCGCTGCGTTGTGCGCTCCGCCCGCCTCGTTGAACGAGTCGGTCGGATATATCGCGAGCCGCATTCACCTCGCAGGCGGAGCCCTGGCGGCCGTGTTTACACGCGAGGCCGTCACACTGATCCACGGTTACTTGCGTGAATTCCACGGGACGATCAATGTTCTGGCGGACAACGCCCTCGTGAGCGGGTTCGCCGCGCAGCAGCGGCCGGTCAGGACCCAACTCGTGCGACAGGGTCTGATTTCGATATCAGCGCATCGCGCCCCCGCGACGCAAGGCGCAGTCGTTCGAATCGTCTGGCTGGCAAGCGGCGATTCCTTTGAGCCCGTCCGAGCAACGCGGGCTCGATGCGGCAGCCGCCGTTGCTCCGCCTCAGCGCAGATATGGAATCAGAAAGAACTGGAGCGGCGTGTGCGGTCATTCCTGCATTTATCTCAAAGAGAGGTGTTCAATGAGTCGGGTTAGCGAAGCCCTGCGTGACGCCGGTTACCAGACGGCTGACGACGTGGTCTCACCATCCGACGGAGTCCTGTTTGTGTCGGCCGAGGACGCCACGGAAAACGCCGTCAGCGAGCACGTCCTTCCCCATTCCGAAAGTGAGACTCACTATCGTCACGATGAGCCGGCGGATGTGTCGCCACCACAGGCTCGGACGGAATCAGTGCGGAAAAAGGCCCCGCTGACGATATCCGTATTCAGGAAGTGCTGCGCTGCTCCCCAACCGCCGCGCCGCTGGTTGATCGTAGCCGTGGTGTCCCCGGTCGCTGGCGCCGCGGTTGTCTATAACCTCGGGGCGACGCGGATATATGAAGCCCGCGCTCGCGTGCTTGTCGAGCCGACAGCAGCGGAGGCGTGCCGTTTCGCGCGTCGACGGAAGACCCAGGGCGCGGTGACTATTTCATCACGCAAATCGACATCCTGCGCAGTCAGGTGTCAGCACTGAGCAGCATACCGAGCATGCCGACTCTGAGCAAAGACCCGGCACGGCAACCGGTGCAAGTGCGTGAGCGGTTTCCTGGGTGCGCTGAACGTTACGTGACCACGAAGACCGAGCTTCGCGAAAGCCGCGTCCTCGCTAACGTGATGTTCCGTTCACCAAATCCGCAACCGGCGGCGAAGATGGTCAATGGACTCGCCGGCGTATGTCGACCAGAACCTCGAGGCAAGAAAACGGGGAGCCGAGGCTGCCCAGTGGTTGAATCAGCGCGTCAATGAACCGCCAGGAAGTCAGCTCCACCGACACGGCTCTGCAGCGGGCATCGCGGGAGCAGAAGGACGCCGTTTCCCGATCACGATCGGCAGAACATCGCTTTACAGAAGGCGCCCAACGCCGCGCTGATCGTCGGCTCCGCGCCGAGCGCGTCGAAAGCAGACATTGTATGAGCAGCTTGCCAGGCAATTCAGCTAGCGACGCCCCATTGATACGGCTTGGTCCCCATCGGCGGCAACGGTTTCATCTGCTGATAAAAGCTGATCTGGCCTCGGCTCAACGTGAGCGGCAGCTCGGTCTCGAAGAGCGTCTGGGAGATCTCGCACCGACATGATCAAGCTCAACACAAGCATCGAAGCCGCGCAAAGCCGGTTGAACGGGCTGAGATCGCCAAGGCGCAGAGGGGATTCAGAACGATTAATGAATGCACAGGCGAAGGGAGTCGAGGACTGGCGTCAGCGCTCGAGTCGCAGGAGCCGAGGTCCCGCTAACTTCAACCAGGAATCGATCGGCATAACGCTTCAGCGCGACGCCTCAGCGACGCAGTGCGAGATGTTCAACACGGTTCTCCAGCGTAAAAAAGAAACCGAGCCAGGCGATTGCAGTCGAACAACATCAGAAATCCCCTGATATGGCTGACGTTCCACGCGTTCCTGTCTTATTCCCGGCCGGCCGTCAACCTTACGTGTTGCTCTTTGGCGCAGCCTGTTCCCGGCGCTGGCGTTGGTGTTGACTCGAAGTGTTCAATCCTCGCATCATGATCCCGATGACATCATCGCGAAGGCACTCGGTCTGCCGCTCCCCGGCCTCGCGCCGCGGATGCGACGTTTCACCGAAAACAGGACAGCAGATCTGGAGAAATCTGCCGTTTCTGATTTGCGGAAGCCATTCGCAGCATACGGAGCAATGATTGTTGCTGGCCGAGGATGCCGACACCGCGACCTTCGTGATCACCAGCGCGCGCCTGGCGAAGGAAAGACGCTGATGGCGATAATCTCGTTGTTGCGATCGCCCTGACGCCGGCGGGTGCCGCTCGTCGACGCTGATCTCTCGGCGTCCGCAGCTGCATTCCATCTTCAACGTGACCAGGGCGCCCGGATTTCGCTTACCCGCCTCCAATGGATGGTTACAATACGTAACCTGAACGAAGCACAAC
>ERZ1370068.5078-contig-4118_pt1 | contig 57718 bp, 84 predicted proteins | sample MGYA00561227_ERZ1370068 | MGnify/ENA primary metagenome ERZ1370068 (study PRJEB38410, sample SAMEA6850437) | metagenome | study: Metagenomic assessment of the ecological functions of the soil: analysis of the soil microbiota associated with the... | reverse complement strand
TGTACTTCGTTCAGTTACGTATTGCTATCGTTCCCCGCATGCCGTCAGCGAGCTTCCGGTGGCGCCGGCAAGCTGCCATCGGCCGCGCCGCGGCCATGATCATGGCCGCCAAGCAGCCACTGGTCATGCTGGGCGCCGCGGCGGTCGCCCGCAGCCTCGCCGAAGCCGCTGTCGGCCTTCGTGCGACGGTGCAAGATTCCGTTCTTCAACACCCAGATGGGGAAGGGGCGCCGTCAATGCCGGCTCAATCTCTATATCGGCACCGCCGCGCTGTCGGAGCGGGATTGGGTTCACGAGGCCATCGACCGCAGGCCGACCTGATCGTCACCATCGGCCACGACACCGGCGAGAAGCCGCCCTTCCTCATGGAGCCGACGACCGGACCGCAGGTGATCCACGTCGGCGTACCACGCCGGCGACGGTGGAGCAGGTCTACTTTCCGCAAGCCGAGGTGGTGGGCGACATTGGCGCCGCTCGCTCTGCCTGCTCGCCGACCGGCTGGTGGGCAAGCTGCCGAACGCCGGCGGCGCTGCTGCGTCTGCGCGAAGGCATCCTCGCGCACCTCGCCGAGCGCGTCCGACCGAGGACCGCTTTCGCTGACGCCGCAGCGCATCGTGCACGACGTCCGCCAGGTGATGCCCGCCGGACGGCATCGTCGCCCTCGACAACGGCATGTACAAGATCTGGTTCGCCCGCAACTACCGCACCCGCGTCGCCAACACGCTGCTGCTCGACAACGCGCTGGCGACCATGGGCGCGGGCCTGCCTTCGGCGATCGATGGCGGCGCTGATCCATCCGGAGCGGCGCGTGCTCGCCGTCTGCGGCGACGGCGGCTTCATGATGAAATTCACGCAGGAGCTCGAGACCGCCGTGCGGCCAAGCTAGAATTTCCTCGCGTCGTGCTGGTGCTCGAGGATCGCGCCTACGGCACTGATCAGGGATGGAAGCGCCGGGAGTCGAGCTAGCGGTTTTTCCGACTTCGGCTCACGACTTCGGCAATCCTGACTTCGTCGCCGTATGCCACAGTCGCCATGGCGCCAAGGGCTGGCACGTCAGGAGCGGCGTCGGAACGATCGACGTGCTGGAAGCGGCTGTTCCAGCGAAGGCGGTGTGCCATCTCGTTGTGGTCCCCGTCTGATTACCAGCGAGAGGCATGCGCGTCGCTCGTCGCATAGAGCTGCACTCGGCCCATCCGGCGGTGTGAAAACTCGCGCGTCGGGTTTTGCGACTATCGTGGGGGGCCCGGGCCGCTAATCCCTTGCCAGATTGTAGTTGTGGCGCAAGGCGCGCCTGGACATGGCGCGCAGCGCGTGCCGCCGTGTTGGCGTCGGCAGCGCCCGCGGATAGCACTACACATTGACCAATTATTTTCAGCCTGCTCATCCGTGACGCGATTGATTGCGATATTGCGAACGTTTGAACAGCCGGGTTGCTTCCGGATTTCTGCCAACGCCCGTGCCCGCAAATCTTCGTATCGAAAGTAGGGTCTTTGCCATTCAGGTCGCGGCCTTACTTCGAAGCGTTTGCGATTTTGTGCTCCAGGTGCCCGGTCTCATGATCGCGGCGGAGCTGGCTCAGCGACGTCTCGTTCAGTTGAAGTAGAACCTCGCTCAGCTTCTCGGTTTCAGGATAACCTGCGGCGAAACCCTGTCCGTAAACCTTACGCAACGTGCCGATGAGGGTGTTTCCGTGCTTGTGGCTGATTTCGCCATCCTTGTTGCGGTGGCGATTGTCGAGACCGGCCTTGCTCATGCTGCTCTCCATTGTGCCCGCAGCCGACAGCATCCTCCCGCCCGGACCAAAGGGCAACCAATGACTTGCGCGGCGGCCGCCTCAATAGACAAATATGGAGGATTACATCACCGTCATGTTCTGCACCATCCGCAAGAAAGAGAGTTCGAAAACCCGCCCGCCACCAAAATAATCACCGATGGAAATTTACCATCGCAGCACTTTGCGTTCTATACCCTACTGCCAGACCACGCAGAGGAAGTCCGCCTGAAGTCCAGCAAGGCGACCAAGCGTTAAACAAACCTAAGCGCAGGAAAGCTGTCCCAATTGCACCGATGGGCAGCCAGCGCAGATCAGTTAGCGGACAATCCAGCATTAATCAGAGCGAAGGCCGAAGCAAATCTAGGCGGAATAGATCGACGATTTCGGCAGCGGGAACACCGGGTCCTGCGTCCGGATATTGGTCGGCCAAACCACCGAGATATGTTCGCCGGCATTTTGCATCACGACCGGCGTCGAGCGCTCGTTCTGGCCGGAGAGCGGCGTGCCGGGCGGATAGAATTTCACGCCATAGCCCTGGATCGTGCCGCCCGGCGGGATGTCGACGTCGAGCGCCGCCTTGCGGACGGCTTCGGGATCGAAGCTGCCGTACTTCTCCTTGGCGACGGGCAGGACGTTGTTGAGCAGGACCCAGGTCTGGTTGAAGCCCATCGAACAGTGCGGCGGAACGTCGGTCGCGCCGGTTTTTGCCTTGTAGCGCGCGACCATGGTCTTGGTGAGATCGCCGATGCCGGGCGCGAGTTTCGAGGGATCGAGCAATTGCGCGGGCACCGGATCGATGTTGCAGAAATTGTCGATGTCCGCGCCGAAAGTCGCGCGCAACTTGTCGAGCTGGCTGTAGCCCGCGCCGGCGCCGAACAGCATCTTGAAGCGAAGGCCGTTCTCGCGCGCCTGGCGCAGGAACAGGGTGATGTCGGGATTGTATCCCGCGTGCGAGATCACAGTCGGCGCCTGGCGCGCTTGAGCTTGGTCACCAGCACCGGAGAGGTCGGGCGCGGACGCCGAATAACCTTCCCTGAGCACGACCTGGAGGCCGGCCTGCTTGGAATAAGCCTCGTCGGCGGCGGCAACGCCAACGCCGTAGGGGCCGTCTTCGTGGATCAGCGCGACCTTGACGTCCTTGGGCTCCATGCCGAGCTTGGCCTTGGCGTGTTCGGTGATGAAGCTCGCAAAGGCCTGGCCGTACTGATCGGAATGAATCTGCGCGCGGAAGACGTATTGCAGGTTCTTGTCCTTGAACACGGCGGTCGAAACCGCGGTCGTGATCCAGAGGATCTTCTTCTGCTGCTCGACCTTGGCCGCGAGCGGGACCGCGTGCGAACTCGCATAAACGCCGTTGATGATGTCGATCTTCTCCTGGTCGATCAGGCGTACTGGCCTCATTGATCGCAACGTCGGGCTTGCTCTGGGAATCGGCGGCGACAGGGGAGACCTTGTACTTGCCACCGATGCCGCCCTTCTCGTTGACGAGATCGATTGCAATCTGCGCGCCGATCGAGGAGGCAACCGAGCCGCCCGCTGCAAACGGACCGGTCAGGTCGTAGATCAGGCCGATGCGCACCGTCTCGGCTTGCGCCTGCGCGCGTGTCCAATCGAGGCTGAATGCGGCGGCCGCAGCCGCGGAATTCTTGAGCAGCGTTCTGCGTGAAGTCGGCATCGTGTCCTCCCACTGAACCGTCGTTTCAGACCGGCTTTGCTTCTTTTGAGCCAAGTATTTGGAGAATGCGCCGGAAAGTCAACACGCGCGCGCCTCATCATAACGGCGGGCTGGATCCGGTTATTGCGCAATGGAACCGAGCCTTTGCCGCCAGCGCGCTTACTTCGGTCTCCGGATAAAACATGATCTTCTTTGTCGGGCCGCACCATTCTTGCTTGGTGGGAATGCCGGATACCCACCACGCTACTCGATCACCTCGTCAGCGGTGGCAAGCAGCGCGGGCGGAATCAACCCGAGGCCGGTATGGCTGCCGTAAGGTTGATGACCAACTCGACCAGTGACTGTTCGACCGGCCGATCCGCCGGCTTGGCGCCTTTCAGAATTTTGTCCACGTAGTCGCGGCACGGCGAAGGAATCTGCCGCTGATCCGGGCCATATGACAACCAGTCCACCCATGGCGTCCTCACTCCGTAAATTGTCGGCAATCGCGCAGCGGCGACTACCAGTTCAGGCGATTTTCCGGCTCGCCCCCAAAATCGGGATCTTCAGCACGAGCAGCCCATACGCTTTCAGTCCTGGTTGCCGCACCGATACCTGGACATCTCGTCGGTGGTCCTCGCCTCAAACACGGCTAAAGTGGCTGAAGCCTTTGTTCAGCAGCCGACCACAACGCCGAAGCGCCAGGCCGAAAAGGGCGTATCGTGGGGATTTAAGCAGAACTGCGATGGGGCTGTTTTGCCGGGAGCGAGTTCCTGCAGCATCTGCAGCCGCTTGGCCGCAATGTCCGTTGTGCCTGTGCGCTCAAGCCGGCAACGCTTCGCACCGTGGTCCCGCCAGACTTGCAACCAGACCTGCTCCCACGATCACCGACGTTGGTGAAAACGATAGGGAATAACCTTGGTTGCCGCCGCGCAGCGGCTTTCGCCGCAACAGTTCCGAAGCCGGCGACCAGCACGTCCAGACGTCGCTTCTGCGCGAGTTCTGCAGCGAGTTGGGCCAGTTGCTCGGGCCGGGTCATTCTTCGGGCGAACGGTACTCCAGCATCATGTTCTGGCCTTTCCTGTAGCCCATAGCTCTTGCAAACGTTGGCGAAAACGGCTTTTAGCAACGTCGCGTCCTCGCCGGGAAGCAGGGGCGAGATAGCTCTATTCGGCGTGATTTATCGGCCTGCTGTGCCCGCGCCGTGAGCGCCAGCGCATGCCGCCATGCCGCCGACGGAGACCGATGAACTGTCGCCTCCGCCCCATACCGCCCCTTGACCAAGCTAAAGCATCTTGCGGCCAATCCGTGGCCTGCCGTTTCGACGCTGCAATGTCGATGGGACAGGGAATACGCGCCTGGCAGACGAAGGGCTATCAGCAACCCCCGCTTGCACTGTGCGCGCCAAACGAGAAAATTATACACTCTGCCGGTATTGAGCAACGCACCTGTTACCTTGCCCTGCGCATCACGCGCGTAAAGCCAGGATCTCGATTGCCCGCCTGCCGAAGAGGTCGGTTGACACCTGGAAGTCAATGGCACGTCATTTGATTTGAGTGAACGAACCAGAAGCTTTCCGTCACCGACGATGACTGCGTAAAACATGTCTATTTCATCGCCGCGATAGGCGCCGGTGAACTCCTGCGTAACTGGCTGGCGGTCGGCTCATAGGTGATGGCGCGCGCGTAACGATGTTGCATTTTTCCCGCGACGTAAGTCGTCAGCGCAGCCTAGGCGTTCCATTTTCACCATCCCGGAAAACAAGCCCTGTCTGTGGGGCGCTAATGTAATGAAACCGGAGGCGTCGTTTTCGTTGCTTCCAGATCCAGAGAGGCCGCCATCGGCGTCGAGACCACCGCCCGGAGATTGCTGCCCCCAAGCGGACGCGCATCACCCGATCGCCCTCGTCAGGATCGACGTACGTCCGGCCCATTTCTTTAGCTGCTCGTTGTCAGGCTGTGGCGACAGCGCCGGGACGGCAGCCGACGGTCCGCGGGCCCTCAATGAAGGTGCGAGGTAGATGTCTGCGACCCGTCGGCTCAATGCACTCGGATTGATGCTTGCCAGATTGCACAGGACAGCTACCGAAAAATGCTGATCCGGAAACCGTATCAAAGGTCAGCCCGGTAACCGGCATCCCTGCCGGCATGGCTGACGCGATATTCAGGCCGCGATATTTTCCGATCTCAAGGCCGGCGGCATGGCTGAGCTGGGTGCCATCGTTCGGGGACCCACGCTCCTGCAATTGCCTGACCAGCGGCTCTACCAACCAGCCTGCCGTATAGAAATTTTCGTCCCAAAGCGCCAAATCCTCGACCGTCGTCAAAGACGTGGCTGCCCACGTGTCGAAATTCGGAACGCTCAAGCCGAAACCAGCATCACCGCTACGAGGGGCGTAGCCGTACGCCATGTCGCTTGGCGGCTTCCCGCATGGTCGTCCCGGAAATGGCTACCCGACATTCCGAGCCGGAGAGAAATATGCGGGTCGGTAGTGAACGTCCGAGAAGATTGGCCGCTGACGCGCGCTTCGCGACCTTGCGCGAGCAATGTGCTGCGGCCGGTTGTTGGAATAAAGATGTCTTGAGCCAGGGCGTGACGGTTAAGCAGTTTTCTGACGCGACAGAACCGCCAGGACGATCGGCATCAATTGTTGATCAGGTCGAAGGGAACGGCGCCAGCCGGCAAGTCCGAGGCAATTCCACTGCGATCGCGCAAGCCGCTGGTATGGTGCAACAGATGGCGGAGCTGTGATCGGCACCCCGAAATCCGGCAACTCCGGCACGTATTTTTGCCTGATCCTCGGAGAGAGCTTGCCCTCCTGTGCCAGCATCGAGCGCCGACGCCGCGGTAAACGCTGCTTTGACATCGACGCGACATGAAAAACAGTCGTGGGCGTCATCTTCACGTTGTGGTCGAGATCGGCCATTCCGTAACCGTGCTCGCCAATAATGCGCCCGTCCTCACCCCTGGCGGCCAACGCGCAGCCCGGCAGATCCGGTTTGTCCCATTCTGCGAACAATTGATCGACCCGAGCGGATTCGCCTGGCACGGTTCCGCTGCGGCCATTGCAACTCCGTCCGGCCTGTCGTGAGTGGCGGCGTCATCACGAAGCAAGAAAGGCATAACCGCATTTCGCATGCTCCGAAACTCAGCTGACGGCAGAAGCCATCTCTCGGGGTAGAGGCATCAAAAGCTATCAAGGGACAGGCAGTCGGCAACGACTTCGATTTTCTGCGCGACCCAAGCGATCGACCGCCCGCCATTGGCACCGCAGCAAATAGCACAATTATTCGCTTAGTCCCGTTGGCGCGTCGATCCGCGTTACGGATCGATGAGCACTCCCGGGTTGAGCATGCCTTGTGGATCGAGTTCTCTTTTTGCTGCCCGAAGCGCGGCCGCGAAAAGCCCCGGGCGCTGGCGATCGTACCAAGGCCGATGATCACGGCCAACAGCGTGATGATGCGTGATCGTACCACCCGCCTCAATCAGCGCGTCGCTGGCCGCATTCTTGATCGCCTGCCACTGCTCCAGAAGAGCACCGTGGCGGCCGAGTGCGTGGAAAGAAAAATAGGGCGCGGGCCCGTCCGGATAGACATGGGTGAAGCGGCATGTGACCTCGCCTTTCAGGCCAGTCGCTTCGAGGATCGCACGCTCCGTCGCCGCCTTCACTTTGTCGTGGAAACTTTCGAACCGATCCCAGGTGATAGCGGTCTCAAACGTGTCGTTGATGAGACCGGCCGGTGTCAAGAAACTCGCGCGCATATGGCATGCGAATAAATGCGTTCCGCCAGATTCCTGCTGCGCCTTCGAGATGTGCATCGCCGGCTTTTGCGGCCTCCGGCGTCCCGCCATGGTCGGCGCAGCATTCGAGCGCACGTGCCATCCAGGCATCCGGCGAATGGTCGCCGGATTCAAAGCCGAGCACCATGATCGCGACACTGCCGTCGGCCGCACCGGTGTTGAATGCCTCTTGCGCGTCAAGGATGCGGCAGTTCGATGGATAGAGGCCGGCCTGTGCGATGGCGCGCAACGCGCGTGCCGCACCGAAGAACGAATGGAAACGAACCGATGCGCCGGCGCGGAATTTCGGACGTGGCTGCAATCGCATCCAGGCGCGCGAAATCACGCCGAGCGTGCCTTCCGAGCCTATGAACATGCGGTCGGGGCTCGGTCCAGCACCCGATCCCGGCAATCGACGCGTTTCCAGTATGCCGCGCGGCGTCACGACGCGCAGGCTTTCGACGAAATCGTCTATATGCGTGTAGAGACTGGCGAAATGACCGCCCGATCGCGTCGCGATCCAGCCGCCAAGGGTTGAATATTCGAAACTCTGCGGAAAATGCCGCAACGTGACGCCGTGCGGCTTAAGCTGGTTCTCCAACGATGGACCATAGGCACCGCCTTCGATCAGTGCGGCGCGCGATATCTGATCTACCTCGACAACCTTACCGAGATTGCGTAGGTCAAGTGTGACGGCCGCCTTATAGCGAAGCCCATCGACTCGCGGCTCGACGCCGCCGCAGACGCTCGACCCGCCCCCGAACGGCGTCAGCGAGGCGCTGACACCACCGGCCCAGTCCATCACAGCGGAAATCTCTGCTTCGTTGCGTGGATATGCGACCACGTCGGGCGCGCTGTCGTAGTCGCCGAGCATGGCTCGCACGTAGTCTGGATAGGATTTGCCGTAGGTGTGCGCGACCCGGTCGTAGCGTTCGCTCGTACAGAAAGCGGCAAGTGAGGTCGTCAGCGCAACGCGCGGCGCCCGCAGTGCCAGGTCCTCAAGACGCGGCACGGCTTTTGTCTCAAACGCATCGCGCGCGAATTTCGCGTGGTAACGGCCGAGCACGAAAGCCTGCTCCTCAGCAGTCATGCCTTCGTCTTCGCGGCCCCAGCCGTAATGTTTTAGCCTTGCACCGCTCATGGCATCCTCCCTGCTTTTTCTGTCTGTGATTTCCGAGATAGCCGCGATATTCAGCACGCCGCTGCAGTTCTGAGCGTTACCTCAACGCGCGCTGAAGGTGAGGCCGGCGCGCTCCTTCAGACGCTTGCGCAACGCCGGACCCATCAGCGCGCCCGGCGTCCAGGTGCCGCCCTCGCCCTGCACGTCGCGCACGAGGCAGAGAGCGCTCTCGGCGATCATCTTGCTGGTCGAGCCGTAGCCCGGATCGCGGTCGCCCGTGACTACCGCCTCGACCCGTCCGCCATCCGGCAGCTCGCCCAGGAAGAGGATGTCGTAGAAGCCCTTCTCGCGCTCTTCCCGAGTCGGGCCTGCGCCGGGTTTGAGACCGCCGGTCGCGAACAAGGAAACCATCGTGGCGAACGTCTCCGTCGTCACGCGAGCGATTTCCCCAAATCCCGGCGCGACCATCATCTCGTCGTAAACGAAGTCCGTGCCGTAGGGATGACCCAACAGGAAATTCGTGCGGTGCACGTTCTTGGTGTTGATCGGCGCCATTGGGAACGGCACGAGCCACACGTTCATGCTCGGGTCGTATTCGGGGATGAGGCCCGACGGCTGAGACGGCCCGGTGAACCCCGGCGTCAACGCGAAGGGATCGGTCAGCAGCCGGATCAGGGCCGGGTCGCGCGCGGCGGCGGCCAACGTCGCCCGAGCGCTCGCCGCGGTGCCGCCAGACATGCCGCCTTTCACCTTGCGCAGGCGGGCTTTGACCCGCCGCGCCGGGCGTCCGAATTTCTCGCGCGCCTTCTCCTGCAACGTGAGCACGCCGAGATCGAACGGGATGGAATCGAAGCCGCAGGAGAAGACGATGCGCGCGCCGGTCCGTTTCGCCTCTTCGTGATGGGCGTCGATCATGCGCCGCATCCAAGCCGGTTCGCCGCACAGATCAACATAGGCCGTGCCCGTGGCCGCGCAGGCCGCCACAAGCTCGGGACCGTGGAGCTGATAAGGCCCGACCGCCGTGATGATCACGGCCGCACGCTCGCACATCGAACGCAGGCTGGCCGGCTCGGCGGCATCCGCCTTAACCAAAGGCAAATCGTCTGGTGCGCCGATGTCGGCACGCACCTTCTGGAGCTTGTCGGTCGAGCGTCCCGCGATCGCCCAGGACGGAGCATCGTCGCCGCGATAGGACGTCGCCAGATATTCGGCGATGAGACGGCCAGTGTAACCCGTCGCGCCATAGACGATGAGGTCGAAGTCCCGCTTCACGACGTTGGTCCTCCTCGAGACCCGGGAGAGCTATCTTCAGATCCGTGTGCAATCGCAGGACACGAGGACGCTCAGCACGAGCAGCAAGTGCCATTTGAGGGTCCGCCGCTTCATTGAACCGTCCCATCGCGTTTGACGGAGGATACCACAGTTCCTGCCTTGGGGCGCGCAACGTCCGGTTGGGGGTCAAACTCGGAGGCTCGGCGGGTCCTGCCGCGAGTTCACGTTTTGCCCGCAGGTTGTGTTGAAAAAGTCCGTTTTCGCCGACGACTGAAAATTCTCGGGGCCGCTGGTGCGTCTCTCTCGCTGCGAGGTGAGGGACCGCATGAATTACCGCAAAACCGATCGCTGGCCCTCGCATCGATCTCTACATCGCCTCGTAGCGGCAAAAATCGCCGATACGCTACATTTGCGAGATTTTCGGAGCCCGCGATTTTCGAGTGTTTCAACACAATCCCGCGTGAGCGGACATCGTCAGACCATCGAGGCTGTCTCGGCATGTCCCAAAAATGCCAAAAGGAGACGCATGCACCGCAGCAATTTCAAGCGCTTACGTCGCGTAGTCGGCTAACTGCGAAACGGGGAACCTTTACTCCAGCGCGCGTTGAGGCAACGTCGAGGTCGCTCAATCTCGGCCCATCCAGTGCTCACGAGCGCGCGTTCTTTATGACTCCCCGCATTTCGGATTTATGGACTTTGACTAAAACAGGAGGCAGAATTGGCTGTCCTTATCAGAGGAGAATGGCCATGCCGCAGTTTGTTATCGAACGAGAAATGCCGGGGGCTGGAAAACTCAGCAAGGATGATCTCAAAGGCGCATCCCAAGGTTCCTGCAACGTCCTTCGAGAGCTGGGCCCGGAAATTCAGTGGGTGCATAGTTACGTTACCGACAACAAGATTTATTGCGTCTATCGCGCACCCAGCGAGGATCTAATTCGCAAACACGCTCAAACGGCAGGATTCCCGGCAAACAGCATCGCTCAAGTCAGAGCCACCATAGATCCGACTACCGCCGAGTAATTGTGCCTGAAGGCCGCTTGGGTCAAAAGCGCCGGTTAGTCAGCTACTTCCGGTCTACCCGGGATATCGGACATCCGTCAGATCAGGCCGATTGGACCGTTTCGTACCAACAACAGAAATGGCGCTTCTCCCCTCGATATTCAAGACGGACGGCTCACAGCGCGTCAGGCAAAGACGTCACCACCGACGACGCGGTCTGTTTTATCTGCTCGACCGACTGTTCGGGTTGACATTCTTGAGCGCTGCTGGGCGCGTTCCGCTATGTTGAACCAGCTCTTGACAGCGCCGGGGCGGTCGGCCGCAATGGCCTGCCAACCTGAGGTGGCGCATGGACATCCAGACCAGTCCGGACCCGGTCGCCCGCGCCCGCGAGCTCGGGGCGGAGATCGCCGCCGCGGCCGACGAGATCGAGCGCACGCGGCGCATCCCCGAGGCGTTGCTGGGGCGGCTCCATGACTCGCGGCTGTTCCGCATGCTGCTGCCGCGCTCGGCGGGCGGCGACGAGACGGAGCCTGCGGTCTACGTGGCGGCGATCGAAGAACTCGCCCGGCACGACGCCTCGATCGCGTGGAACGTATTCGTCGCCAACAGTTCCGCCCTGATCGCCGCCTATCTGGAGCCTGCGGTCAATCACGCCGTCTTCGCCGATCCGCGCAGCATCGTGGCCTGGGGACCTCCAAACGCTTCGCGCGCGAGCGCGGTTGACGGCAGGCTATCGCCTGACCGGCAAGTGGGATTTCGCCAGCGGCTGCCGGCAAGCCCGTTGGATGGGCGCGCACTGCCATGTGCTCGAAGCGGACGGCGCGCTGCGGCTCAACCGCTTCGGCCGGCCCACGGTCCGCACGCTCCTGTTTCCGGCCAGCGACGCGACCCTGCTCGACACCTGGCGGACGATCGGGCTGCGCGGCACGGCGTCGGACTCCTATTGCGTCAACGATGTGTTCGTGTCCGAGGCGTTCAGCACCACACGCGCGAGGACCCGACGCTGCGCCGCGAGCGCGGCCCGCTCTATGCCTTTACCATGCAGTGCCTCTACGCGACCGGGGTCGCCGCTGTGGGGTTTGGCATCGCGCGCGCGATGCTGTCCGAGTTCATCGCGCTGGCGTCCCGCAAGGCGCCGCGCAACCTCGCCCGGCTCGCCGACAACGCGGTCGTGCAGGCCGACGTGGCGCGCGCGGAGGCGCGGCTCGGCTCGGCACGCGCCTATCTGATCGAGACGCTCACCACGATCTACGCGCATGCCGACGATGTGGCGCCGATCGAGGTAGCCGATCGGGCCCGCGTGCGGCTCGCCTGCACCAACGCGATCCAGGGCGCGGCCGAGGTGGCAGACTTCGCCTACAAGGCGAGCGGGCGTCGACGCGATCTTCCCGGGCAGCCCGTTCGAGCGCCGCTTCCGCGACATGCACACGCTCTCTCAGCAGATCCAGGCACGCGGCGCCCATTTCGAGTCGGTCGGGCAGATCCTGCTCGGCGTGCCGCCCGAGGTGTTTTCTTTAGAGTGGCGAAGGTTCGCCGGGCGCCGATTTGCACCTCGCGTTAGGTTTGGAACTTGCATCTCTTGCCGGTTCAAACCACCGTTCGGGAAGGAGCGGGATTTTCCTGGAGCCGCGTGAGACGCCCCGCGGCTAGAAGCCCCAGCAGAGGAGATTTAATGCCTGTGTTGCGTCGACCGGTTGAGCCGGCAGTCGATAGTGTTGCAAAAGTCGAAAATCGAACTACTCGAAATTCTCGCGAAGATCGATTCCTCGACATTCTGCCGCCGCAAGGCGCTGAGTGGCGCTACGAAGGTCCGTGGTCGTTTTTGTGTGAAACGATGTGGTCCCTCATATCGTCGCACGCGAAACGCATCAGTGGTCCTAGCAATTTCGGTCACCACACTGAGAAGCGACGACAATCGGTCAAAGCTGCCGACGCGATGGGCGGGTCTGTTCAGAGGCCTCTTTGGCGCTATCACGAGCGAGGCAGCCATGGCGGTCTCCGGGACTGTTCCGCTTCCTCAACCAGTTCCCGCACAATCTCGCGCCGCAGGTTGGACACGCTTCACGGCGCCGACAGATTCCTCCCGCCCAGAGCGGCATCGCCGCCGATCGCGCCCGTCGTGGTCTTGTCGGGGACGCAAGTACTGAAGCGAGAGATCGATACCTCGCGTCCCGTCCAGACGAGTCGTTTCGCCGACGGCATCGCCCTGGAAGGCTTCGGCTGCCGTGATGGACGAGCGCAGAACGCGGTGGGGCGCGTCGGGCCAGCCGACCGAGAACGCTTCGGTGTGAGACGGTGTCCTGTGCCTCTGCGGCAATCAGGGCCGCGACGTACTCCGGATGCGCCGCCGCCTCCGCCGCGGCGACGAAGCAGCGTCCCGACCCGCACGCCGTCCGCCCCGGCCGCGAGCGCCGTCGCCATCGCTCGCCCCGTTCCGATGCCTCCCGCCGCCAGCACCGGTACATCAACCGCCGAGATCACCTCGCCGAGCAGCGTCATTGCAGGGCTGGTCCCGCGAACGTGTCCGCCCGCTTCCGCGCCCTGCGCAATGACGAAGTCGCACCCCGCCCCTGGCGGCCGCGATTGCCTCCTCCCGCGATCCAACCTGCCAGCAGGCCAGCGCGCCGCCCGCGTGCGCCATCTCCACGAACCGCCGCTCCGGCTCGCCGTAGAAGAACTCGACGACCTTCGCCGCCCGCGCAGCAATCTCGATGCACTTCAGGTCAAGGGGCGGGCGGGCTGACGTACCGTTGAGGAACGCCGGCGCAACTATGAAGTTGACTCCGAACGGCCTGTCAGTGAGCGAGCGTACCTGCTCGAGCAGATCAGCGAGCGTGATGGCCGTCAGCCTGCCGCCGGGCGGTACCGAGCATTCCCAGTCCACCGGCCTCCGACACCGCCGCCGCCAATGCTGGTGGCGATGCCGCGCCCATGCCTGCCTGCTGGATTGGCACAGTGCAGCCAACCAGCCGGCCGCTTGAGGGACGGCGCCGCGTATTCGGCGGCCGGCGTCCGAAAGCCTCCAAGGGGAGGAAACCGCGCTGGGGGAACGTAGAACCGTGCCGCAGGCGCTATGGAGATTTGAGAGTGGCGGGCGAGATGTGTGATTGGGGTGGAGCCGATCCAGCAAGTCGTGCGACGGTGAAGCGGCTCGTGAATGAGCGGCGGATCGCGTCGAACATCATGAACTGTCGGGCGATTTGAGATGTCAGCTGGAAATCTGAGCGCGCTCTGCCGTGGCCAGTCGAGAGGCAGCGAGCGCGATAAGCAGATTTGCGGACTTGAGACGCGGTCATGAGGTGTCGATCCTGATGACGATGGTTGGAGCTGTCGGCTGATACCGTGGCGTGGCACCGCGCTCGAAGACCTCGATGATGATCATGCGACCGCCGCAGCATGGACAAGTTGGCTTGCCGGGATCGGCGGCGGCAGCGGTGGGCCGGCCTTCAGGTTTTGCAATGGCGAGCAATTCACGCGCACGTACGATGTGGTCGGCGCAAGCGCTTTTGGCGAACAGGCCGTAGTGGCGGATGCGGTGCAGGCCCTTAGGCAGCACGTGGATGAGGAAGCGGCGAATGAACTCGTCGGTGGCGAGCGTCATGCGCTTGTATCGATCGCGGCCCTCGATGCGGTAGTCCTTCCACTTGAAGGTGACGCCCTGCTGGTCGAAGGCGATCAAGCGGCTGTTCGCGATGGCAACGCGGTGGGTGTAGCGCGACAGATAGGCGAGCACTGCCTGAGGTCCGCCGAATGGCGGCTTGCTGTAGACGACCCATTCGATCTTGCGTAGCGGGCTCACATAGGCGGTGAATGCTTTGCAGGCAGCAAGCGGGGCATGATCGCCGAAGAAGCTCAGGCGGCCGGCCGCATGCGCGGCGATGAGCTTCTCCAGGAACAGTCGCCGGAACAGGCGCGAGAGCACTCGGACGGGGAGGAAGAAACCGGGCCGGCAGGACACCCAGCGCTGACCGTCGGGTGAGATGCCGCCACCCGGCACGATCATGTGCACATGCGGGTGATGGGTCAGCGCCGAGCCCCAGGTATGCAGGACGGAGGTGATGCCGATCCTGGCGCCAAGGTGCTTGGGATCCGCCGCGATCGTGACCAGCGTCTCAGCGGAGGCCTTGAACAGGATGTCGTAGATCACCGCCTTGTTCTGGTAGCCGATGTCGGCGATGGCCGCAGGCAGGGTGAACACCACGTGATAGTACGGCACAGGCAACAGCTCGGCCTCGCGCTCGGCGAGCCATTGCTTCGCGGCGGCTCCTTGGCACTTCGGGCAGTGCCGGTTGCGGCAGGAGTTGTAGGCGATGGTCGTATAGGCGCAGTCCTCGCAGCGCGCGACATGGCCGCCGAGGGCCGCCGTGCGGCAGCTCTCGATTGCCGACATCACCTTCAGCTGGTCGAGGCTGACATGGCCGGCATTGGCTTGACGCCAGGCCGGGCCACGGCTGCGGAAGATATCCGCAACCTCCAAAGCCGGGCGCGACATGCGCGCGCGTCAGCCAGACGGCCGGACCTCCTTGAGCTTGAGCGCGATGTGCTCCAGCGGGCTCATGACCTCGCTGATCGTCTTGGTGGCGACGCGGGTGTAGAGCGCCGTGGTATCGAGCCTGGCGTGACCGAGCAGCACCTGGATGACGCGGACGTCGATGTTCTGCTCGAGCAGATGGGTGGCGAAGCTGTGCCGCAAGGTGTGCAGGGAGACGCGCTTGCTGATCCCCGCCATCTGGGCGGCAGCGTGACAGGCGCGATTGAGCTGGCGCGTGGTCATCGGCTGCGCCGGATCGCAGCCCGGGAACAGCCAACCCTGCGGCCGCGCCGCCTTCCACCAGGTCCGCAGCAGGTCGAGCAGGCTTGGCGAGAGCATGACGTTACGGTCCTTGCCGCCTTTGCCCTGCTCGACGCGGATGATCATGCGCTTGCTGTCAATGTCGGAGACCTTGAGCGAGATGACTTCGGCGGCGCGCAGGCCGGCGCCGTAGGCCACGCTCAGCGCCGCCTTGTACTTAAGCCCCGGCGCGGCAGCGAGCAGCCACTCCACCTCCTCGACGCGGAGCACCACTGGCAGCTTGCGCGGCTCGTGAATGAAATGGGTGTGCTCGACGATATCGTGACGCCTCAACGTGACCCGGAAAAAGAACCGCAGCGTCGAGACGGTCTGATTGAGGGTCGACACACCAACGCCGCTCGCCGCCAGATGAAGCTGGTAGCGGCGCACGTCCTCGAAGCTCGCCGTATCCGGTGATCGCCCAAGAAACGCTGCGAAGTTCTTGACCCTTTGCACGTAGTCATGTTGGGTCTTCGACGCGAACTTGCGGATCGTCATGTCTTCGATCATGCGCCGGCGCAACGGGCTCATTACCTCGTCGGTCATGGGGATGCTCCTGTCTGATGTGAGGTTGCGAACCCCTCATCTCAAGACAGGACGCCCCGTTGCACTATCGTCTTGGCTGTGTCGTCAGCCGCAGCGTCCTACCGCGCGAGCGGTTTAGGCCTTTCGGCTCCGCCCCTCCCACACCACCGTGCGTACGGGTCCGTACACGGCGGTTCGAAGTTGCGCTAACGCGTTTCGACCAAGGTTGGGAGACCGAGCAACTTGAAGTAGGCGTTGGAAAGCCCAACAGAGAGGGCTTTGCTCCGTGCGATGTTCCAGGGGCCACGGCCGCTTCGGGCCGTATTGAGCAGTTCCCCGGGACTCGCAGTGCGATCAGCGCTGCACGACGGCGACGTGGTGTTTTCCACTGACGCCACAGAGCGGCCCGCAATCGCAGCCGGACCCAGCGAGTGAGAGCGATCAACACCTCGGGCGTTTCGCAAAAGCCGAAATAGCCGCACCAGCCCCGCATATACGGGACCAGTTCTTCCATTGTCGTCTTGATGCTGACGCCCTTGGCCCTTCGCGTGACCTCCCGGATTCGCCGCTTGAACCGCTCCAGAGATTTCGGCGCAATCGTGCGCTTGATGTCCGGACCAGCCGTGAAGCTGAACCCGAGGAACTTCCGTTCCTGCGGTCGTGCCACCGCGCTCTTGGCCTCGTTTACCTTGAGCTTGAGCTTTTGTGTGATGAAGCGCGAGATGCTCTCCATCACCCGCTGACCCGCGCGTTCGCTGCGAACGTAGATGTTACAGTCGTCCGCATAACGAACAAAGCGGTGTCCGCGGCACTCCAGCTCACGGTCGAGTTCATCGAGCACGAGGTTACTCAGCAGTGGCGAAAGCGGTCCTCCTTGCGGAGTTCCTTCCACGCTGGGGCTGACCAGTCCATTCTCCATCACCCCGGCATTGAGGAATGCCCGGATGAGCTTCAACAGCCGCTTGTCCTCGACACGCTTGGCGATCTCGCCCATCAGTTTGTCGTGATTGACTCGATCAAAGAACTTTTCCAAATCGAGATCGATCACCCATCCGTAGCCTTGCGCGATGTACTGTTGCGCCTGGCCCACGGCGTGATGCGCCGATCGACGCGGTCGAAACCCGTAGCTGTATTGGGAAAACGTCGGGTCCCATCGCTTTTGCAGAACCTGCATCACCGCTTGCTGGATGAAGCGATCCAGCACCGTTGGGATGCCAAGCTTTCGCATCCCTCCATCCGGCTTCGGGATTTCCACCCGCCTCACCGGTTTCGGTTCGTAAGTCCCGTTCAGCAATTGCTCCCGAATAGCCGGCCAGTGTTGCTTCAGATAGTCGCCGAGTTGATCGACCGTCATCCGGTCGACGCCCGCGCTACCTTTGTTGCCCCTCACCTGCCGCAATGCTTCCTTCAGGTTTGCTCGTTCACATGCGTCCTCCATGATACGACACGTGTTGGCTGGGCGTTCGGGCTCACTCACCACCGAGAGCGATTCGATGTCTTCCCGTCCCGCCTGCCGGGCTTCACCCGTCGGCGCCGATGAGAAGTCCAGTCTCAACTGGATATTCAGCCGCTTGTCGCTCTCGAGATTCATGTCCTACTTGCCTCTCCTCTCGTTCGGGCCTTCAGCCATCGTTTCCGGTTCGGCCTATCTGTTGACTCCACCTTTCGGCGACGGAGTGCCTCACTAGCCTTGCCGACGACATGGCCCACTATGCCCTCTGCTGACTTCTGCCCTGCGGTCAGACCGCCTTACGGCGCCCTCAGTCGCCGAAGCGACACAGCGCAGATCTCCTGGGGTAAGTTCAGTCGCTTTCCGTGCACAGTCGCCGGATCTACGCTTCGCATCCTTGATGGATATGGACTTCGCGGTAAGTGGCCCGCTCGTCCGACGCTCGCGCCTTGTACCCGGTTCTTGTCCATCGACTCGCACGTTTGCTCTACGCTTCCTTCAGACCTCGCCTCGCGGCGACAGCCCTTGCGTTGTCGCTAACCCTTCACCTCCATCAGGTTGGGTAGAGGACTTTCACCTCCAAGCTACTGAACATGCCCAGCACACCACTAAATCGCTGCGCGATAGCCCGCTGAAGCGGGGGCCTACCCGAGGGCGCGGTAACCAAATGAGAGATCGTCGATAGCGGGCATGTCGGCCTGTCTTGAGGATCGAGGTGTCGTCAACCTCATCCAAGACAGGAGTTGCCCATGAGTACGGTTACGGTCAGCCCGTTGCGCCAGCGCATGATCGAGGACATGAATGCACGCAAGCTCTGTGCGGGGACGCAGAGGGGCCATATTCACAGCTGCAAGCGGTTCGCTGCATTTCTCAAGCGGTCCCCGGACACGGCCACGGCGGAGGATATCCGCCGGTTTCAACTGCATCTTTCCGAGACGGGCGCGAGCATCTGCAATCGCAACCGCATCATGACCGGGCTGCGGTTCTTGTTTCGCGTGACGTTGCGGCGACTGGATCTTGCGGCCGAGATTTATCACCTCCGTGAGCCGCAGAAGATTCCGCTGGTGATGAGCCCGGACGAGACCCGGCGCCTGCTGGCGGTCGCGAGCAGCCTCAAGGTGCGCGTGCTGCTTGGTCTCGGCTATGGCTGCGGCCTGCGCGCCGGCGAGGTGGTCAGGCTAAAGGTCAAGCACATCGACAGCGCGCAGAAGATCATTCGGGTCGAGCAGTCCAAGAGCCGCAAGGACCGCAATGTCATGCTGTCGCCCGACACGCTCGAGCTGCTGCGGCAATGGTGGAAGACGCGCCGGCGGGGTTTCGATTCCACAACTCCCGTGGAGGAGCGCTGGCTGTTTCCAGGCCAAACGCCCGGTAAGCCGATGACAACCCGCCAACTCAACCGCCTGTTCCATGAGGCGGCCGATGCTGCCGGAATCCGCAAGGGCGTAACGCTCCATGCGCTTCGACACTCCTTTGCCACCCACCTACTTGAACGTGGCACCGATATTCGCGTTATCCAGGCGCTGCTGGGGCACGACAAATTGGACACGACGGCGCGCTACGCCCGCGTCGCCACCGGCATGATCGCTGGCATCAAGAGCCCGCTCGACCTGCTGTCGCAGCCTTGCAAGAAGCCCAAGAAGAACAGGAAAGACCAGCCGCCGACGTAACGGCCCGCGGTCATGTCTCGCCCGGTGCTGGAGGTCGCGGATATCTTCCGCGACCACGGAGCGGCGTGGCGTCGTGCCAATGTCGGTCACGTCAGCCTCGACCAGATGAAGGTGATGTCGGCCATCGAGCGCTGCCGCACGGCGGCGCTCGGCGGCCATGTGGCGCGCTGCGAAGATTGCCCGCACACGGTCATCGCCTACAACAGCTGTCGTAATCGCCATTGTCCGAAGTGTCAGGGCACGGCCGCCAAGGAATGGCTCGCCGCGCGCGAGGCCGATCTGCTGCCGGTGCCGTACTTTCATGTGGTGTTCACGCTGCCGGCCGCCATTGCGGACATCGCCTATCAGAACAAGGCCGTGATCTACGACATCCTGTTCACGACCTCGGCCGAGACCATGACTACCATCGCGGCCGATCCCGAGCACCTCGGCGCCCGCATCGGCATCACCTCGGTGCTTCACACCTGGGGCTCGGCGCTGACGCATCATCCCCATATCCACATGATCGTGCCGGGCGGCGGCATCTCCATTGATGGCACGCGGTGGGTACCGTGCAGGACAGACTTTATCCTGCCTGTGAAGGTTCTCTCGTGCCTGTTCCGGGGATTGTTCCTGGCCAAGCTCGTCGCCGCCCACCGGGCCGGACGTCTGAAGTTTTTCGGCGTCCACGCCCGCCTCGATAACATCAGAGCCTTCAAGACGTATCTGGCGCCGCTGCGCAAGATCGATTGGGTGGTCTATGCCAAGCGGCCGTTCGGCGGCCCCAGGGCCGTACTCGCCTATCTATCGCGCTATACCCACCGGGTCGCCATCTCCAATCGCCGCCTGATCGCAGCCGACCGCACCGGCGTCACCTTCCGGTGGAAGGATTACCGGATCGAGGGGCCTGGCCGCTATCAGACCATGACGCTGTCGACCCACGAGTTCATCCGACGCTTCCTGATGCACGTGCTGCCCGGGGGCTTCCACCGCATCCGGCACTACGGACTGCTGGCCAGTGGCAGCCGCGCCGCCAACATCGCGCGGGCGCGCGAGCTGCTCGCCGTGCCGGTCCGCTGCGAACAGCAAGATACCTCAGAGGCCCCAGCGGCCGACGAACCCCGCATGTTGCCGCGACCATGCCCCTGCTGCGGCGGACGCATGTTCATCATCGAGACCTTCGCGCGCGGCAGCGAGCCAAAGCACCGACCCACGCCCGCGCTGGCCGCGATCAGAATCGACACCTCATGATGCCGTCATCGCTGATCCAGCACCGCACCGAAGCGCGCCATTCTGGCCGGCTCTCGCCCGGCAGCACACCGGCTTGCGCCGATCAGCAAGACTGGCCCGTGATCGCACCGAAAATCCTGTCGAGCAACGTGCGATCCGCTTGTTCGCGCCAGCACGCCCGCCCAGGATTCCAGCTAAAGCGATCCGATCGCCAGCGTCGGCTCAACTTCCCCAACACTCACGCCGGCGTCAAATCCCCATAGCGCCCGCTGCACCGTCGGTGCCCACATCCCGCGATTTCGTGCCTTGGCGCTTTTCGGACGCCGGCTCTCCGAGCGTGAGGATGGTCTCGGCATGCCGGCATCCGAAAACCTGCGCATGAACGGACTCATGCACCGCAGCAAATGCCGGGATCGCTATTCGATCACGTCGTCGGCGCGGGCGAGCAGCATCGGTGGTATTTCGAGGCCGAGCGTTTTGGCGGTCTTGAGATTGATAACCAGTTCGTACTTGGTGGATTGCATCACTGGCAGATCGGCGGGCTTGGTGCCGTTTAGGATTTTGCCGACATAGATACCCGTCTGGCGAAACGCAGCCGCAACGTCAGTTCCATAGCTGAATAGGCCTCAGTGGCGGTCCAATCGCGCAGATCGTAAATCGCGCGGTACAGCGCGGCGACCCGCGAGCCGCTATGATGCGGCTGCGGCGGGCAGTAAAGAAAGGGTCAGCGGCAACCATAAGTGCGTCTGCCCGCTGCTCGGCGAGACTGGCGAAGCCCATGTCAATCTCGCCATCGGTACTGGCATCGAGAACGCGGACCTGTAACCCGAGCATGCGAGCCGCTTCCTGTAGGTCTCGCATTCTGGTCCTCCGAGGTCCGGAAATTTCGGGTTCACAAGTACGGCGATCTGCGTCGCTTTTGGGAAGCAGTTCGTGAAGCAATCCCAGTCGCTTAGCCGACAACTCATTGGAGAAGAAGCTGACCCCGGTAATGTTGCCGCCAGGCTCGTTGAGCCTGGTAACAAGACCGGTTTTCACCGGGTCGGCGCCAACCACGAAGACAATTGGAATCGTCGTGGTCGCCGCCTTGGCCGCCAGCCCCCGATGGTGCCGGTCACAATCACCGCGACCTGTCGGCGAGACTAAATCAGCAGCGAAGACGGATTGTTGGTCGCTTTGGCCTTCCGTCCAGCGGAAGTCGATAGTGACGTTCTGGCCCTCTACAAAACCGGTTTCCTTCAAGCCTTGACGAAACGCGACGACAAATGGCGCCCATTCGACCGCTGGATCCATACCAGAGAAATCCGATCACCGGCATCGCCGGCTGCTGCGCCCGCGCCCGCGAGCGGGCCACGCCGCCGCGCCGCCGACAAGCCGCGATGAACTCGCGCCGCTTCATGTGCTGCCTCAACCCCAGGATTGCAGCCTACCACGGCGTGATAGGAAATACCGAGTTGTGCATCACAGCAAGTTGGGCTGCCCAACGTCTCAGAAATGGAGCGTCGGGCAGATCGAGGCGCGGATCGGGCTTCGAATGATGCCGACGTTTCTCTGATCCCCCTATCAGCATATCCATGGTCCCCACCCCCGGGGCAGGCCTCCGCTACCGAGGTGATGGACTGACGGGGTGGCTCCCGCGCTTACTTTGTTAAGGAGTGTAAAAAATTACGTAGGTCCAATTTTCCAAACACAACCTAAAAGGCTCTAGTCTACTATGCAACCACTCAATCGACCAGGTAACGCCAGCCATTGCGCTTTTCTTTGGCCAGATCTGAACCGCGAGGCTGCGTTTCTTATGCCGTGAGCCTGTGCTGCCGCCGTGACAGTGACGAATGTTCCCTAAGGGCGTCACGACAGGTCTTGCCCGCCAATGTTTCTCACCGCGCCGGGCAAGGCCGGCTTTTTTAAATACCTCCGCGCGCTTCTCAGGCGAGAGGGACGAAAGCGCCGTTAACTGCGCCTTCTGTTTCTGTTCCTTGGTGGCGCACTCGACATTGTCGGGAGAGTAGGGACCACTATCGCCTTTGCGGCCCATCTGGAGTTGGCCGGCCTTGCGGCCACGGCGCGACCAGCGATCGTCCGTCAGCCACCATTCGGACCACTGCTCGAACGTGAACAGGAAAGGAATGCCGAGCGCCTGACCGCGTTCCGCCTGTGGCTTGAGTAGGCGGCGCCTGAGTCGCCGCTCAAACTCTGTTGGGTATGGCGCTGTCATTTTTCATTCCCCTTGTGGCGAATCGCAAATCACTGCTCACGGTGAGTTAATCCGCAATCCTGCGCGGCAGGGGGATCACGCGCCGCTAATCCACAAAGCAAAACGGAAAGCGCCTGATTCCGCAGGCGCTTATTCTTGTGCGTGGTTGTCGATTCTCAGCTTTGAGAATCGCCGCAAATCAGTTAGGCGCGATTCTCGATATGAAGAAAATCAGCAAAGAAACAGCAGTTCGACTCGGACTGAAACGGTACTTCACAGGTGTCCCGTGCAAGAACGGCCACATCTGTGAACGCCGTATCAGGAAGGACGGAAAGAAGCGCAGTGCGTCGAATGCCATCGGCTTACTTTGCAAAGGCAAAAGGCACGCGACCCTGAACGGTTTCTACTGCGCGCTCGGCTTTGCCAAGCAAAAGCAGAGAGCGCGCGACCCCGAACGATTCCGACGACAATGGCGGGAGTGGTACGCCAGGCAGAAGGCAAAGAAACGGGAGATCTCTCTTTAGGTCACAAGCGCGCGAGGCTCGCGCATGCGGCTGGTGGCTATTAAATTCGTAGCCTAGTAGCCAAAACAGGCACGGCTGCCGCATCGGATTCCAAAATCCCGCCAGCCCGCTAGCGCCGAGAATCCATAAGCCTGGAAGTCTAGAAGCCCATGCAATCTCTCTCGACCGGATGATCTGCAGGCTGTCGGACATTGGAGCCACGTTTCGTCTGGTAGGCAGCTTGCGGCAACGCTTTTCAACTGGAACTGCGGTTCGGCGGTGTTGGGCTATCGCTAACCTCAGCAAGAGAACCCGCCAACACCAGGGTTCTTTAGGGCAACGCGAATCGAGCGGCGCGACCGTGGGCTGCCGCTTCTCTTCTCGCCCGATCTGCGAGATCATGCCGGTGGTGCCCGACATCGGATGCCCGAGCAAGACGAACCTTTGAATGCGCGGGTCCCGGATCGTGCGCGGCATGTACTGCACAGATCGTGCGGTCTTTTCATCAGGGAGTAAGTCGTATGTGGCAACTCAGGGCAGGAGTTATTGCGATATCACTGATCGTTTCGTCGGCTGCACCGTCGGAAGAATTTAAAATTACGGTTCTGTACAGCCAGCCGAAGAGCGCCGAAGAATTTGACAAGTACTATTTCGGCAAACACATGCCCATGGTGTATGCGCTTAATCAATTGAAGAGGGTCGAGGTCGCTCGGGCACAGCCTGCCCCCGATGGGTCACCTTCTCCGTACTATATTGTTACGGAGCTGTGGTTCGAAAGTCCGGAGATTTTCAAATCTGTGGCTGCCACCCCCGAATGGAAAGCGGTTGTTGCTGACGTGGCCAACTTCGCGCCTCCAGGCACCTCCACGGCCGTAGTTTCGGTTGTTGAGCCGAAGAGATGAAGAGATAAAGTCTCGACCCGCAGCGGCGGGTTCGCAAAAAAGGGCCGACGATCCCGCGGACGAAGTCCGCGGGCGGTGTTGAGGTCGCGCGCGGCGCGAGCAGAGACGCGCAGCATTCCTCGGGAAGATCTCCGCATTGAATCAAAATCAAGAACCGCAAGCATCGCGCGACATCGACAAACCGGGGAACATTGTTCCTGTGAACCAATCCCAGCTGCCAATCGCACCAGACAGGAACGTTTTGCGAAGCTCGCCCGTTAAAGGTTCAGGAAAAACCGGAAAGGGTTAGGACATGAAAGGAAAGATATTGGCCTTGGCGACCGCTGTCACCATCGGCATGACCGCCCTGACTGCCACATCACCGGCCGAAGCACGGTGGCGAGGCGGTGGATGGGGTGGCGGCTGGGGTCCCGGACTCGCGGCAGGACTAGTTGGAGCCGCCGTGATCGGTGGCATAGCCTCCAGCGCCTACGCCTACGGTCCAGGTTACGGCTACTATGGCGGCCACCCGTACCGATACTACGGCGGCTACGCGCCTGCTCCTGCTTACTACGGCGGCTACGCGCCTGCTTACTACGGCGGCTACGCTCCACCGTACGTCAATGGTGGCTATGGTTACCCTCCCGCAGACGACTACCCCTACGGCCCTCGGTACTAGTCGTATCCGCTGGTGATCGCCAAGTCATGAAGGACCGCAACGACAACAAAAGGTCGCAGAAGATGTCTGCGACCTTTTTCGTAGCTATTCCGTGGGCGAACTGGATCGAGCGCTAGATCGCAGGCGAAAACTCCGCGCAGCTCGTCTTGTTTCAATGGGTTACAATTTGTCCCGGCAACTCCGTGCGACATTGATGCGACAAGGAGGAGGTCTAAATGTCCTCTAGCGAGCAACTGTCCGAGCAAGATCGGATTGAGTTACTGGCGCGCGCAAGAGACGCGTGGGAGCGCGCGCCGCAGAACACAATGAAAGCGGTTTTCGAGTGGCGTGGAAAAACTACGTCGTCTCTGCACTCGTCGGCTCAGCTGCGCGTTCACACCGAAGAGGGCATCAAGGTCTGCTGAACGGCATGAGCACCGGTCTTGAAATACGCACGGCGCCGTACCGGCTGGTGTCAGCCTGTCATTATATGCAAGCGCCAGCGGTTAGTTGACGGTTCGTCAGATCGGCTGATCCCGTGCCGTAACGCGGCATCCCGCACTTTCTCGTATCGACAAGCTACAGGCGCCGGGGTTCGACCCGAAATGGAAGTCGATCAATCTCGCCGCGACAGTTCCCGGCCTCGAGCGCTTCGCGGCGGCGCAGGAATGGCTTAATCGTCAGGCGCATGCACCACGGGCGTCGCAATCGTGTTTCTTCAACCATCTCATCACGGCGATGAAGACGCCGTCGCTGATCGCGTCAGTCGAGCGCGATCTGAGGGACGGCCATGCCGCTGTGATCCAGATCGTCTCGACCGGCGAGGCGTTGATGGAACGCCGGCTTGCCGAAATCCCGACCGAGGAATGGGGCGACGTCCAAGTCGACATTACACCGCGCGAATATGTGCTGGATTATCTGGCGCACAGCTTCCCGACCCAACTCTACGAGCCGTTTACCGATAGCGAAGGTAACCTGTCGTCGCGACCGGCCTTCCGAGATGGCCAGCCGGTGCAATGCCGGGACGCCGTCGCGCGTCGTGACCGCTTGATCGAGAAGTTGGCGTCGTTGGGCGGAAGTCACTGGGCGCTCGCGGCGTATAATTCGCAAGACCGAATCTGACGCGAAATGTTGCGGTAGACGCGGAGCAGGATGTCTTTCCAGCCGCGCGCCGGTATTTCAGAGGGAGCGCTCGCGAGCCGGCCGCGGCCCGGCTCAAGCGCCTCGCCAGCGGAGGCACCCGTACTGTCGCGGCGCGGCGCAAATCCCGGCGCCCGCGCGTGTCCCGCCTTTTCGTCCTCACCGGCCGGGAGCAGGTAAGCGACCACGACCGCGGCGGACTAACGTCGCGAATGCTCCGAGCGCGGAGCCATGGCCGTGAGCATCGCTTCCTTTACCGGATGGCATCGCAGGGACAGTCCGCACTTTCCGCCAGATCGATCCCCTGTCAATGCGCCAGGGCGCTTCGCGTTCCTCGACCTGCCGCCCTTGGGCGGTTCCCGGGGCCACGCTCCAAAAGCACGATTCAAGGGCATGACCCGGGCCGCGTGGCTGCCGTTCAGCCTGCGATTGCTGTTGAATTTCGGCTCCCTCCCCTGCAAACTCTGGCCCTCGCTGGCTGGGGTCACAAGCCATGATGAAACTGCTAGGCAGGCTATTCTGGATATTTGCCGCCATTGTGCTGTGGGTCGGCGGGGTATCAGCTCTATTTCAACGACAATCCCAATGCGCGGGTAGATACTGTCAATCTTGAGGATTATGGCCCGCGCTGCGTCAACGCGAGCGGCGAGCCGGTCGGTTGTCTCGAGCCGCGTCAGCACACAGCGTGTTCGCCGAGCGAAACCTGACCGGGCTGACTGACGTGGAGGATGAGAAGACCATCCTGTATGATTACGACGAGCTCGAAGGCACCTCCCGAGTATCGCGATTTTGTCCTGCGCGTACGCATGCGCGCGCAATGCAAATATCGATCTGAAGGCGGCAGACTGTACGGCGGTAAAGAGGCTGCGGATGAAAGAGGTTTCTCGAAAGAGAAAGGTGACGCTTATCGCGCAACATCTCCCGGCTTCCTCTTCGGCTGCAGACGATAAGGCGGCGCCCGACGCAGAACCTGTATGCGTGCTTTGAGGCACGCAACTAGCCTCCGGCGATCGCGCTCACATAGGTCCTTAGTCGGATGAGCGTTTGCGCGCCAAATTGCAGTTAGGACATCACCACTGCCTTCCCGGTCCACGACAATGGAACCCGCAAAATAGAAATAGAGTCGCTGTCCTTTCGCGCGGGCAGATCCGAGGATATCGTCGACGTCTCATCAGTTTCGATGCCCAAGAAAATCCCCGGACATGCCGGGACCTTTGCGCTTACTGGCAAAGACGCGATCCCCTCGACGCAGACGCTAAAGTCTGGACCCACGACTTAAAATCGGAGACAGCCGCCTACTCGTTCTCGTTCCAAATATCGGATGCGAGCTTCCAGTCATTTCCGACCTTTTCCCAAACCACGACATACTTCCCGGTCACTTCCTGCGGTGAAGGGGCCTTAGTTTTAAAGCTGAAGGTTCCGATCTCCCGTGCCGTGTTGGGACCAAGTGACTTGACGTCCAAGGTCGTCAGTTTCGGATCGCCAACTCTTTCCGCCATGCGTTTGAACATTGCTCCCAATGGCGGCTCCGCCCTGTACCATTGCAGAGCCCTGCGGTAATGCGGTCGCATCAGTGGTGTAGAGCGATGCAACGCCAGCGAAATCGCCCTTATTGAAGAATTCGATCCATTTCGCATTGACTGCCTCAATCTCGGCTTTCTGAGCCGACGCCGGTGCGATCAACCCGACTACGAACGCAGTCATCAGTATAATCCTGCGCATGATCAGCTCCATTCCATATGCACAAAGCGCGATAGTCCCCGGCAATTCTCTCGGCGCTGCAGGCCAGCCTATCTCGGTCACAGTCGTTTTGCCACCGCGTACCGCGATAGCCTCGGGCGTCGCCCGACATTCGGATCTGCCAATGTCCACTATTGGCTGCCAATAGCGGAAGTAGCTACCTATTCGATAATCTTGTCCGCTAGCTGCTGGAGACGCAAAGATGCGATCAACGTAGGCCCTGTGGCGTTGCAGCGTTGGCTTGCCGAGTTGGAGAATGGTTCCTGAGTTGCAACATTGCAATCACGTTTTATGACTCCAAAGAATTTTAAATTGGCTTGAACAAAGATCTTAGTAACCTTGTTTGTCCATGGCGCCCATCAAGTTGGAGCAGCAACCATGAGCAAGCCCTCACCACCGTCGAACGTTCCCTCGCTACCCCTCCAGTGACCAAGCGCCAACGATTGCAGCGCTTTGCCAACGTGATCAGGTCCGGTCCGCGCGTTCCACTCCATCTCTTCATCAATCTGGAATACCGCGATGCCGGCGAATGGAAATATCTCGCGCATCCTAGTTCGGCATTCGCGCTCGCAGCAAAAGATAGCGTCCTGCACGATGCTGGCTTGACCGGCGACAGTGTCGGTGACGCGCACCGGTTCTTCGATCTTTCCAGGAGGAATTGGCTGATTTCTCATGTGTATGCGGTGGGTCGATAAACAACAATGAAATGGCCGATCGCATTGAGCGCATCGCCGCCCGCAACGCCACATGAGGAAATGATCTCCTGTTTCAGGCTAGTAGCTAGTTGTCATTGTCGGAAACTCAATCCGGCTAGCAAGTGAAGTCGAATCGGGCGATGCTCTTGGTTGATGAGAGATGTTTGCAGGCTGATTTGCTTGGCGCTGATCGGATTGTTCCGGTCGCGAGCGTCGCTGCAAGCAGAGATCTTGACGCTTCGTCATCAACTCAACGTGCTGCGACGTAAATCGCCGCAGCGACTAACCTTCACCAGCATCGACCGTCTGGTATTTGCCGGGTTGTATCGGCTGGCACCTGGCGTGCTGGACGCTTTGAAGATCGTCAGGCCGGAGACCGTGATCCGCTGGCATCGTGCCGGCTTCCGAGCGTATTGGCGCTGGAAATCAAGACCGCGCAGTGGCCGTCCAAAGACCCGGCTGGAAATCCGTCAGCTCATTCGCGAGATCAGTCTCGCCAACCCATTGTGGGGCGCACCACGGATTCATGGCGAGCTTCTCAAGCTCGGCATCGATGTCGGACAAACCACCGTTGCAAAGTATATGGCGAGGGGAAGGCGACCGCCGTCCCAAGGGTGGAAGACATTCCTTCATAATCACGCCGACGGCATCGCGTCGATCGACCTATTCGTGGTTCCGACAATCTCATTCCGACTGCTCTACGGGTTGCTGATACTGCATCACGATCGCCGCCAAATCCTGTGGCTGGGAGTGACCGCGCACCCAACGGCTGAATGGATTTCGCACCAACTCACCGAGGCCTATGGTTGGAAAGTAGCGCCGCGATACATCATTCGTGACCGCGACGCCGTCTACGGTGACGTCTTCATCCGCCGCCTTCGGGCGATGAGCATTCGGGATCGGCCAACCGCGCCGCGATCGCCGTGGCAGAACGGATATTGTGAAAGGGCGATCGGTTCGATCCGGCGGGAATGTCTTGACCACGTTGTCGTGTTCGGCGAGCGGCATCTTCGCCATCTGCTGCGATCTTACGCGACCTACTATAACGCGGCTCGCACGCACCTTTCAGTCAACAAGGACGCGCCGTCGCCGCGAACAGTACATGCCGTTGGTCGCATTTTGCCTACGCCATTTCTCGGCGGACTTCATCATCTGTACGTGCGAGTTTGATTTCCGACAGGCACACCCAATAACGGGCGATGTCGGCGGGATCGTAGGCCTGACGCTTGGCCTCCAACCGCTCGATCTCGGCTTCAAGCTCGCCGAAACGCGCATCGACTTCGTCGGGCAATTCCTCCGCGCTCTCATGTTGCGCCGTCAGGCTGTCGAACTCGCCCCTCGCGGCATCCAAGGCAGCTTGATCTTCCGCCGACAGTTCCACGGCTTGCGGATAGGTTCGGCGCAGCCCGTGGCTGTGGGGGTAGTCGAGGAAGACCTGCGCCCATTTCAGCCCTCCGCCTCCATCACGGCGTTGGCCTCGCGCCCGAGCTTCGCCACGACCAGCATATCAAGCAGCGCCACGTCCTCGAAATAGCCGCCGCGATCCTCGGTGAAGAGATCACGTAGGATCGTACCACCCACCTCGGTATAGGCCTCCGCGCCGACAAAGATCGCTCGGCGATCCGTCGCGGCGACGTGGCTTTCGGTGAGCATGCGGCGGATCGTGCTCGCATCCCGGTTAAAAGACAGGCGCTCGTAGGCGGCTTCCTGCCGGGCATGATCCTCGGTGATGGCGAACGCCATCAACTGGTCGAGCGCCAGATCGCCGTTGCGGTAGATTTCCATCAGCTTGGGCGAGACCGCGCCCAAGCGCAGGCGCTGCCGCACCACATGCGGCGTCACGCCGAACCGGGCGGCAATTTCTTCCGCGCCGAAACCGCGTTCTTCGGCGAGCTTCTTGAACGCCTCGAACTGGTCGGCGGGATGCATGTTTTCCCGGGTGACGTTTTCATCGAGGCTGATTTCGTGAGGATCGTTCGCGGTGTCGATGATACAGCGGATCGGTTCAGTCTTCTTGATCTGCTTGCGCTTGACGCGAAGAAGCTGCGCCAACCTGCGGCCCTCGCCGATGGTGACGAAATAGAACCCGGTTGCCGCACCATCCGCATCCAGTTCCGGCTCGACGACAAGGTTTTGCAGGATGCCCTTCGCGGCGATGCTGGCGGCATAGGCTTCAATCGACGCCTCGCTGTGCGGCGTCTTGCGAGCGTTTTTCGGGGATTTCTTGAGCTTGTTGAGCGGAATGAAACGCTCGGTTCCGCTCTCGATGACGGTTTTAGTTTTCGCTTTCGTGGTCATGCTCTTTCTCCTATGGGCTTGGGGTGCAGAGCGCAGCGCTGCGCTGCACCCCTGCCCGTCGGCGAGACCGGGGTAGCAAGGGCAAGGGCGGCCGGGGCGGAGGGGGATCACCCGGCCTGCACAAGCGGATTGCGGTTGTGGAAGCCCTTCCGGCTCTGCCGTCCGCGCGGAAGGTCGGGGAGACCGCCCCGGCCGGTCCCGGACCTTCCGGGACTTCACCCTTGCCCGCGCGAGGGCGGAGCCCCATAGTTCTTCACAGAAAAAGAAGCGTATGGGCGGAGCGCCAGCGGAGACCACTCGCGGGCCGTGAGACCGGTTAACAGGGCAGCCGCAGGAGTGTCAGCATAGCGCCGACGCCGCGTGCGGCGACGGGACGGGGACCGAACTGGCCCCGGCGAGCGACTCAATAGAGCTATTGCTTGTTGCGCGATGGGATTGAAGCCGACAGATCGACGACGCCTCGCGGCTCGGTTCACGAAAGCCCGGTGCGGTGGAGCCGCACGTGCCGGCGAAGCGACATGATTTCAACACAAAGAGCTCATGGCTGCGTGAAATAATTCGATGTGCGCCGGGCACAGTGCGGAGAACGCTGATCGCATCGAGGCGCCAATGAGGAATTGATAGTGCGCCATGGTAAGCGATCGCAATCGGCAGAAGAATCGAACGTCGCCGTTCAGGTGAAAGCTTCAGCGCCATCGGCACCGCGTTAGGAATCTCGCGCGAACGAGTGCGCCAGATCGTCGAGCGCGAGGAACGCCGCGAGCAGCGCCCTAAGAGCTTGAGGAAGCCGCCCGCCTCCCCAGCAGCCAAATCCGCTTCAGCTGCCGCCGCGGCTGCGCAACATGCTGGCCAAGCTGTTCGGAACGCCCGACTTTACGCCCGACGGCGTTGCAGCTCTTGAATATTCAGTTGCGATGTTCTCAACGATCCCCAATTTTGGATTGCAGGATTGGAAAGAGCTTAAGACGTGGATGGAACGCGCGGGAAAATCGCCGGCGCTTCAACGCGGCAGCGGCGGTCAGCACTTCCATGATTCGGGTAAGGAAACGCATCAGCGGCTTATGGCGCGCAGTCATTTCGAAGCGCAAAGTCTTCCTTTGTGAGACGGCGGTCGAACACATTAAATTGTCTTGGCGAACATCTCGCGGAACAGACGCTCTGATTCAGCGATGCCCTCTTCGGTGAGGAGGACCGATTTTGCTTTGCCGACCGGATTGTGGATCATCCCCTTGTCGTGCAGCCGATTCATGACGGACCAATCGAACCCTTTCCACGCCCGACCGTCGCGGTCGAGCGTCAAATAGAGCAGCGCCAAAACGGCGGCGTCGACTCTGTCTTCATCTGTTTCCATGAGCATCTCTCGTTATCAACGGCCATCCCATTTCTACACTATTGCCACCCAATGACCGCATGCATGCTCCACAACTCTTTTCTCCGACTGATTGCCTCCGTTTGATACCAGTCGATTTCGGCGTGGAGCGGAGCATGGCCGTCGGGGACGCAGAGATTCGGATCGACGTATTCCCGCCGACGGGGGTCAGACCGCCAGCGGGCGCCGGCGGCAGGCTGTGATTCTGGACGGACGCGGGCGGCATGCCGTCGAAGGTCGGAGGAAAGCCCACGGCAGCGCAAACCAGACCCATGCCACGATCTGGAGCGACGAGATTGAGAGCAAAGGCTGTCCTGATAAGCGATTTCGGGATAGTGCCCGGCTTCAGGCGTCCAATGCTGGAGCACGACACCGGTCGCGTACTGCACAACGAATGCTGCGGCGATGTGGAACAAATTCAGCGCTGCCGTTGGCCCGTCCGGCGAGCTGTTTCGGAAAATATTCGGCCAGAATCGCAAAGCTGAGCACGGTGGCAGCGCCGACCGCCGCCACAACGGCCCACTGTAAATATGACGGTAAGGGCAAGCGCAGGATCAACGCGAACTGAGTTGCAATAAACACAGCCGCAACAAGCCCCAAGAGCACCTCTGGTCCTACACCACGCCTGCGCAGCCGATCGGCAGCGACCCCGAGCAGAATGGCGCCCAAACTGAGGGCGACCGCCATGGCAAACAAATCAAATACCACGCCGGCGCGGTCGAGGCCCTCCACGTCCCTGAGCCACTGCGCCGCCCAGAGCCCTTGTAGAGCCCAAGCCGTTCCGATGCAGGTTGCCGAAAGTGGCGCAATACGCCAGAAGCGCGGATCGGCGTAAACCTTTCTCAAGCCGACCGGGACCGCGCCGCTTGCGATCGGCGTAGCCTCGGGCACGACGAGATAGACCATGACCGCACAGGCGGCAGTTAGCGCAGCGAACAGACCAAACAGTTCACGCCAGCCGATCCAGGCGAGCAGCAGGTCAGCCGGCAATGTCGCCGTCACCGCACCCAGCGCGCCGAGCATGACCATCAAGCCGTTCAGGAGCGGCACGCGATCCCCGGGAAACCAGAGAACGAGCGCCTTCAATCCAGCGGTCAAGGCAGAGGCGACACCCAGACCTATCAACGCGCGGCCTACCAGAAGCGTCAGAAAATGGTCTGACACCGCGAACAACGTCGAGCCGACCGCCGCGATCACCAACAACACGCTCTGGACCCGCCGTGGACCATATCGGTCGAGCAGGATGCCGATGGGTATCTGGGCAGCGGCGAAGGTCAGGAAGTAAACCGACGTAAGCAAGCCGAGATCGTCGGCACCGAGCCCCAATTCCGTCGCCAGCGGAGCCGCCATGACCGCATTGATCGTCCGGAACAGATAGGCGATGTAATAGCCGAGGACGAATGGCAGGAACACGCGCAGGATCAGAGACCGGTTTTCGACCGGATCCTTTGTCACGCGTCTCGCTGCCGTTGGCGAGGTTCGCGCGGATCGTCGTGAAGCGATCGCCCCCTCGCCTTCCTCGATCTCTACGGCAGGTACCGGCATCGGTGAAAGGCGCTGCCTGTCCGTTCTGGAAAGCCGTCATTGCTGCCGTCCTCCCGACGGCAGCAATAGGCACTGACGCGTCATCAACCGCAGTCGATGCCTGGAGACCTGGTTCGTAAACAGTGGGTCTGGAGCCGAGGGACTCGAGCCTCGGCCAGGTCGCTCGCGAAAGCGTCCGCCTCACCGCGCTGACCCTGTCAATCGTCTCCCGTATGAGGGGAATTCCGAGATCGACACGCCTTGCAACTTGCGCGGCGAATTCCTCGAATCGCTCTGCCCCGAGCGCGCATGCGGCCCTGCGCGGCTGCCGGCAATAGCGGGGTCACGGCGAGATGGAACCGCGCGTGAAGAGCAGCCGTCTCATTCGCGATTCTGAGATTGCGATCGAGCTGCTCGAGCTGACGGCTCAATCCGGCGAGGCGGCGCGCCACGGTCGCGGTATCGCCGACGTCGTCGTCAGAGCCAAGGAAACGATCGAGTGCTGCTTCGACGAGCGCAGATTTTGTGGCGCCGGGACGCTTGGCCGCTGCTGCCAACCGCGCGGCCATGCGCTTTCGGAGAGATAAACGCCAACTCTGGGTTTCATGAGGATCTCGCTTGAACGCAACTCGAAGGCCATCATCCGTGGTGCAACCGAACCAAGTCAGCACTGGCTGTTTCCTGATCGATGTGGACGAGCGAACTGTCGCGACGTGGCTGCCATCCCAGGCTTGTAACAATCTCAGTCCCCGGAAATCCGTGACGCCAGCTGCCACGCTCGACAGCACCGAGGAATATTTCGACTTGAGCATTGAATGCTGCCGGCTCTTCCAGATTGATCGCGTGGCCGGTATTGGGACAGATCCAGAGACCAGCGTTGGGAAGCGCGGATTTGAGCATCAGGTTGGTCTCAAGGCAGCGGACATCCTCGTCACCCACGGCGAGCAATACCGGAACCGCCATCGTCAGACGATTGATCGCGCAGATCGTGCAGTGATGGCCGCAAGGCCTGGCAGCGTGCCATCGTGTTCGACATACCCTGCGCCGAATGTTGACGCAGACGGACCACGAATTCCCGCCAACTCGTCCGGTCCTTGTATTTCAGCTGGATGCGGGCCGGACCGCGCGCCATCCTCTCGGCCATCGCGACCATTCCATGGTCGATGAAAATCCGCGCGAGAACCGACGTTTCCCTCAACCAGGCGTCACGCTGGGAGGGATGAGAGCCAGATCCCACGCTTGCTGCGACAATCGCGCTGGCTTTTTCCGGATATCGCAACCCAAACTGCAGGGCGGCATATCCGCCCATGCTCAAGCCGACCAGATGGGCGCGCTCGATCTTCAGGCCCCGCATCACAGCGGCGATGTCGTCCACCGCGAACTCCCAGCCATATAGAGCGGCATCTTCGGGGACATCGCTGGGTGGGTAGCCTCGGGCATTGTAGGCGATGCAACGGTAGCCGCGGGAAAAATAGCGAATCTGGGCCTCCCATCCACGGATGTCCGATGCGAGTTCATGGATGAAGATGATCGGATAACCGTAGCCACTCTCCTCAAAATAGAGTTTGGCTCCGGTAGCATCGACATATGGCATCGCTTTTCTTCCCCCTCCCCGACTGACGCGTTCGGGTGTAGAGACAGAAAAATAGATCGAGTTGCAATCGGTCCGAGCTGGTGATCCGCGCCATTGCGTAGCATGGCGCGGAATTACTCGGGGTCCAGACAAAACGCCCACGATATGCCTCGCCTCCTCGACGGCGCGCGCGGTGGCCTCCACATGCAGCCAAATACTATTGACGAGGCGTTCACACCTTAACGACGACACGGAATCGTTTTCGGTAATGGACGCTTTCGCACCCTCGCCGCGTGGCTTGCCCATCGCCCCGTTGTCCAGCCAACGAGTGTTCACAGGAAAGCTCGACCGGGTTCGAGCGCGGATCACTTTCGCCGATGTATCTGGGGCGTCCTGAAGGTTCTACAGCTGTAGGGCGAAAGGATGCAGCCGAAAGTGGGATACGAACTGAGATACAAACTGGGATACACCAGCACGCTCGTAGTCAAAATGTGCCAATGATAACAATGCAATGGTTTGTCGTTGTTTGCGCACCGCCCGCATCCAGCCTTCGCTCGCGAGCGAGCAAGGCTGCCGCGCCGAAAGCCGATTGGCGAAGGCGGGCTTGTGGCCGCGAGCTACGGCTGGCAAGCCACGTCGCTGACGGGCTACGCGTGGCAGAGCCACGCAGAGACCCGCTAGGGCAAAGCGTGTCCGGCGTAGCTTGAGCGGTGCGAAAGCGAAGACGGACTGGTGAGGGGACAACATTTGCCGCAGGTCGGTCTGTTCGAAATGCGCCGGCTGGAAATGCTGAGCAACACGATCTTCGGCGTTGCCATGACGCTGCTGGCCTACGATCTGCCGAAAGCCAGCAGCTTCAAGCAAGCGCCCGCCTGGATCGACCTGCTCAACGTCTATGCGCAACCGGTCATCGCGCTGACGATCAGCTTCATCGTCGCCGGCCTGTTCTGGTTCAGCCATCACCGGCGGCTTGCGGTGGCGCCGGAAGGCAGCCGCGGCGTGGTGTTCCTCAATCTGTTTTTCTGCTGTCGATCATCATCCTGCCGGTGACGAACGGCCTCTACGGCAGCTATCGGCTCGATGGCGTGGTCGCGGTGATCTACGGCGTCCATCTGACGCATGATCGCCACGCTGAACGCGCTGTTGTGGATTCTCGCCCTGCGGGGACCGCGGCGATGCGACATTGCTGGCAACGGCGCTGTTCCCGGTTCTCGTATTCGTGCATCGGAACCGCCATCGCCTCGCTCTCGCCGCAGGTGGCGCAGTTCACGTGGTGCCTTGCCTTTTCTCGCGCCGTTCGCAGGCTGGCTTGCCGGACGGCGCGCAAGCTAGCGAACGACCTTCGCGCTCGCGTTCACCTGAGCAACCTCCTCGCTTCCTCGGCAATCACCCGCTCCAGCCTCGCCTGAAATTCCTTGCGAGTCGAGGCCCCGGCGGGATCGGCGGGAGATAAGGACAGCGTGATCTTGCCGCTGTGGATTATCAGCGTCTTCCTGCCCCAGAACAATCCGGAATTATGCGCCGCCGGCAAAACCGGGAACGCCGAGATTGGTGTAGAGCGCGGCGATGCCGGCCGGCTGGAATGTCATGGGCTGGTCGATGGCCTGACGCGTACCCTGCGGGAAGATCAGCACCTTGCGGCCCCTCGCCGATCGCGCGTCGGGCTTCATCGTTCATCTGCCGCAGCGCCTGCCGGCCTGCCGACCGGTCGACCAGGATCATCGGGTATCTGCGGAAGAAACCAGCCGACGATCGGCAGCTTGAGCAGTTCCTTCTTGGCGACGATGCTGGCGTTCGGGAAGATCACGCAGAGAGCAATCGGTCTCCCACAGCGATTGATGATTGCAGGCGATGATGCATGGGCCGTCCGGAACGTTCTCGCGGCCCTGTACCCGGTAATCCAGCCCCACGACGAACTTCAGCAGAAACATGATGCCCGTTGGCCCACAACTTGAGAAACCGCGCGAACCGTCGCGCTGCCGGCGTTGAACAATCCGCAAAAATGGCACCGCCGGCGACAACGACGAGCGTCAGGAGCACCACCGCCGTATCGAAAGCAACCGATCTCAGATAATGCAACGAGTATAGTCCCTCAGGCTACCGCGATTGACGGCCCCAAATACCGCACTTTTCGGCCGTTGCACAATTCCGAACCGGCGCCAAAAACCGGCCATTCCACCGGAAAATCCGCTCACCGTTGACCGGCCCTGATCGCCAAACCAGGATCAGCCCCATGCCGACCCTCAGAACAGATCGCCATCGCGCCACAGCTCACCTTCGACGCCATCACCGCAGGCGAGCCCGGTGCGCCGCTGGTGCTGCTGCTGCACGGCTTTGCAGAGATCGATGCATTGCTGGCGCGCCCAGGTCGCAGCGCTCGGCGACATGGGCTACCGCGCCATTGCGCCTGAGCCAGCGCGGCTATTCGCCGGGCGCGCGGCCTGATCCGCGCGAATTTTCGCACTATCTGATCGACCGCCTGATGGACGACGCGATGGCAATCGTTGCGGCCTCAGGCTATGGCGATGCGCGCGTTTCATCTGGTCGGCCACGACTGGGGCGGCAGCATCGCCTGGGGGCTCGCCGACCGCCACCACGAACGGCTGGCCTCGCTCACCATTCTCTCGCGGCCGCACCCGAACGCGTTCAATCGCGCGCTGCAAATGGCCGACGGCGATCAGGCGCACCGCTCGCGGCACCACAAGGCGTTTCTGGAACCGGATGCCGCCGATGTCGTGCTCGCCGACAACGCCAAATGGCTGCGCGATCGCCTGGCCGCCAACGGCGTTCCCGCCGAGCGCGATCGAGGCGCATCTTGCCGTGCTCGGCAACAAGGCCGCGATGGAGGCGGCGCTCGCCTGGTATCGCGCGCGCGGCGCGATCCGCGGCCCGCTCGGCCCGATCCGGGTGCCGACGCTCTATATCTGGGGCGATGCCGACGACACCGTCGGCCGCGCCGCCGCCGAAGGCACGGTGGATTTCATCGCCGCGCCCTATCAGTTTCGAAGTGCTGCCCGGCGTCGGACATTTCGCGGCCGATCAGGCGCCGGAGCGGGTCTGCGAATTACGCTGCTGGCGCATGTCGAAACCCACCCGGCCTGACGGAACGCACCGAGCGCGACGCTGATCTGTTCAAGCCTTTGCCCAGGCCGCCTTGGTCAGGCGGCCTTGGCCATCTCGGAAACGCGTTCCCAGGTGGTCGCCTTCATGCTCGGCCGCGCCTCCATCCGCTCAAGCCACGCGACGAGGTTGGCGCGCGGGCGCGCCGAGCTCCGCCATTCCGGCGTCGCGGTGAAGAAGGCAATCCCCGGCGCGACCAACAGATCCGCCAGCGAGATGCTGTCGCCGGTGAGATAGGACTGCCCGCCCAACAAGCCGTGCCAGTTCGGCGAATACGACGCGTGCGTTGGGCATAGCGGCTTTGATCGCGGCTTCATCGGGCGCAAGCCCCGTCAGCCGCGGTCCGATGACACGATGAAAGATGATGACGTTGGCGACGCCGTGAAACAGAGTACCAGTCGTTGATGTTCATCACCTGATCCATTCGTGCCGCGCGTTTCTGATCGGCAGGCGTGAGCGCGGGCGCCGGGAGCACGCGGTCGAGGTAGCGCAGGATGGCCTGAGTTTCGTAAAGAACGAAGCCCCTATGCTCGAGCACCGGCACCCGGCCGAAAGGATGGCGCGCGAGGTGCTCAGGCGATTTGTAGGGCGCCCGGCGCCATCGGCGCGAGGCGATAGGACGCGCCCTTTTCCTCCAGCGTCGCCAGCACGGCGCGCGCAAACGGGCTGCCCGGGATGGTATGAACGGTGAATTCCGACATGATGAGATCTCCTCCTCGCTCGCGATTGCACTTCTTCCAGAATCACGGCTTGCTGCGTTCGGCCTCCTGCACGAAGCGCTGCATCAGGCCCGGCCAGCCGCCGTCGACATCGTCTCCGCATCGAAGCGCCCGCTTCCCGCCCCATGGTCTCGAACTTGTGGTGCAGCAGCTCGACATGCGTCGCTTCCGGACCGTCGGCGACAAAGCGCACATCGACCTCGGATTTCATCGCGGCGTCCGGCTTCCATGCAGCGTTGACCTGCCAGACCATCACAAAGCAGATGCGGCGGCTCCCATAGTTTGATCGTCGCGACACTGGTCTCGGTGCCATCCTCCGATATTTCGAGCCAGCGCCCGCCGAGGCGCGGCTCCATCAGGACTTTCTGAATGGGCTTCTTGCCGACGCCATGATCGTGCGGCCACCAGCGCGTCAGTCCAGTGGTGAAGACGTCGAAGGCGTGCGCGACCGGCACCTTTACATGGACGGTCTTGCGCACGGGTGCGATGGTGACATGCTCATTCATTCACTTACTCCCTCTCACCTTGTGCGATTTCTCGGCTTCCATCTTGAACGCTTCCAGCGCATCGCCCCAGAAGCTGTCGAGCCATTCGCGCAGTTCCTTCAGGCCCTCGCGCCGCAATGAATAGATGCGGCGAACACCTTCGCTGCGTTCCTCGACCAGGCCGGCGTCCTGAGAGCCTTCAGATGCTGCGACACCGCCGGCCGCGAAACAGGCAGTCCGGCGGCCAGCACATTGACCGGACGCGGCCCGGCACGCAGGCGCTCGAAGACCCTTCGCCGGGTCGGGTCAGCCAATACCGTCAGCGCATTTCCGTAAGCCATTACTTACGGTAAGCCAAAGCTTACGCCATTGTCAATCGGTGATCTTGCCAAAATTGGGCGCGGCGCGCGTCGGATCCTGAATACGTAAATGGCCGGGATCAGGTCCCGGCCATCACGTATTCGATTTGACGAAAGCCCTATTCGCTCTTGTCGATATTCCAGAACACCGGCGTCGCCGGGCCGTCGAGCACGCCGGTGAGCGATTTCCGCCAGGCGCTGGGCTGGGTGTATTCCCCGAGCGGGATATAGATCACCTGATCATAGGCTTCCTTCTGGATGTCGGCGGCGATCTTCTTCTGCTCCTCCGGCGTAGACGGCGCGCGCGAAGGCATCCTTGCAGCTGTTCCATCTTGGCGATCGTCCGCCCAGCCGAACCAGCCGCCGTTCTTGCCCCTGCCGCCGATCGCAAAATTGACGATCGGATTGATCACGTCAGCGCCGGCCCAGTTGGTGAAGAACATGTTCCAGCCGCCCTCCTTGGTCGGCTTCTGGCTGGCGCGGCGGCTGACCACGGTCTGCCAGTCGGTGGCCTGCAGCATCCACCTTGAAGCCGGCGTCTACGCAACAACTGCGCCGCGACGACCGGCTGCGCCTTCAGCGTCACGACATCGCCGGGCGCCATGATCACGACCGGCGTGCCGTCATAGCCGGATTCGGCGAGCAGCTTCTTGGCTTCCGCCATGCCGTTGCCCTTCACCAGCGTTTCCGGAGCCGACATCCGTGGCGAGCGGCGTGCCGCACATGAAGAATCGCGCCGCAGATCTTGTAATACTCGGGATTGCCGACCAACGCATCCAGCACGTCCTTCTGGTTCATCGCCAGGAAGCGCGGCGCGGCGAACCTTCACGTCGTCGAACGGCGGATAGCAGGAAATTCATTCGCCCGAGCGTCTGGAAGCCGAGCTTGTTCGAGGGCTTCGACCTTGAGATCCTTGTTGGCGCGCCAGCACCGGCAGAATGTCGAATGACGGCACTTTCCATGAAATCGATATCGCCCGATTGCAGCGCGTTCACCGCGGTCTGCGCATCCGCCATCGTGATCCACTCGACGCGATCGACCTTCACCACCTTGCCGCCCGAGGTCCAGCTCGGCGGCTCCTTGCGCGGCGACATAGTCGGTAGTTCTTCTCATAGACCGCCTTCACGCCGGGCTGGAATTCCGCCTGCACGAATTTGAAGGGTCCGGATCCGATCTGCTCCGGAATCGGCTTGCCGGTCGGCGTTTCCGCCATCCGCTTCGGCATCATGAACGGCACCAGCGACGACGGTTTTCCGATCGATTCCAGCACCAGGCCGTAGGGTTCCTTCAGCTTCAGCGTAATGGTCTTGGCGTCGATGGGCTCGATGCTGGCGGTGAAGTCCATCAGCTTCTGGCCCATGCCGTCGGCTTCTGCCCCAGCGCTTCAGCGAGGCCGACGCAATCCTCCGCCGTGACCGGCGCGCCGTCATGCCACTTTCAAGCCGTCGCGCAGCGTGAAGGTGTAAGTCAGCTTGTCGTCGGAGACTTTCCACTCCGCCATCTGCGGCTGGATCTTGAAAGCTGGAATCCGGTCGCCAGCAGCGTGTCATAGACCATGTAGCCGTGATCGCGCGCGATGTAGGCGGTGGTGACATCAGGATCGATGCACGCGCAGATCGGCATGCATCACCGCGGTGATGGTCTTGCCGGCGGCCATCAGCTTGCGACGTCAGCGTCACCGACAAGCGCAAGCGACCGACAGAGCGCCGCGACGCTATCGTAGGACGTTTCCAGCGCGATGATGTGGAACATTCTGATTTCTCCTGACGTGAAACTGGTCAAAGACCGATGATTCATTATGCATGCGGTTCGTTATTTAGGCGAACTAACACGCTGTAAATCTTGGATATTTGAGACTTGCATCAAGCGCGTGGCGCGTCAATCGGGTTTGTCGGCGCAGCCGCCTCGCGAGATGCGCGCGGGAAGCCGCGCTCATGTTTCACTTTACAAATTCGTCGCCGGATCATTCTCGTAGGCCATCGTCGTCAGATTGCGCTATGCTCTCGAAAGCCGAGAGAAGCTCCATGAACCCAGCCAATCTTCCGTTTGATCCCGAGGCCATGCTGCAGGGCTGCGCGGCTGGGTGGAATGCGAAAGCCCGACCTGGGACGCAGGCGCGCGTCGAGCGCATGCTCGACATTGCCGCGCGCGAGATGGCGATCATGGGTGCGACCATCGAGCGCATCGCCGGCCGGCAGGGTTTTGCCGGCTGCGTCCGCGCCCGCTTTCCGCATCCCAAACAGGGCGAGCCCGGCATCCTGATCGCCGGCCACCTCGACACCGTCCATCCCGTCGGCACGATCGAGAAACTGGCCTGGCGGCGCGAAGGCAACAAATGCTTCGGCCCCGGCATCTTCGACATGAAGGGCGGCAACTACCTCGACGCTGGAAGCGATCCGGCAATTGGCGCGCGCCGCGTTCACGACGCCGCTGCCGATCACCGGTGTTGTTCACGCCGGACGAGGAAGTCGGCACGCCCTCGACCCGCGACATCATCGAGGCCGAGGCCGCGCGCAACAAATACGTGCTGGTGCCGGAGCCGGGCCGGCTCAACAACGGCGTCGTCACCGGGCGTTACGCGATCGCGCGGTTCAATCTCGAAGCCGACAGGCAAGCCGAGCCATGCCGGCGCCACGCTCTCCTCGGGCCGCTCGGCGATCCGCGAGATGGCGCGCCAGATCATCGCCATCGACGGCATGACGACGGACGATTGCACCTTCTCGCGTCGGCATCGTGCATGGCGGCCAATGGGTCAATTGCGTCGCCACCACCTGCACCGGCGAGGCGCTCAGCATGGCCAAGCGCCAGGCCGATCTCGATCGCGGCGTCGAGCGGATGCTGGCGCTGTCAGGCACCGCCAACGACGTCACCTTCAAAGTGACGCGCGGCGTGACCGCGCCCGGTGTGGGAGCCGGACGCCGGGCACCATGGCGCTTTATGAAAAGGCGCGCGGCGTCGCCAAGGCAGATGGGCCTCGAACTGCCCGCACGGCAGCGCCGGCGGCGGCTCCGACGGCAACTTTACCGGCGCGATGGGTATCCCGACGCTCGACGGCCTCGGCGTTCGCGGCGCCGACGCGCATACGCTCAACGAACATATCGAAGTCGACAGTCTCGCCGAGCGCGGCCGCCTGATGGCCGGAGCTGCTGGCGACGCTGGCATTAGTGCGTGCAAGCCGCTACCGTCACGGCACGTGCTTAGGTCCCGATGGCGACGCGACGTCTGCGGTGAACTTTGACGTGACGCTCGGGTCGGCCCAGGAACCTGGTCACATCGAGCACAGATATTTGCCGTCGTTCGGAAACCGCCGCAAGGACGGCCGATGGGATCAGAGGATAACGATGCTCGGATATCTGCTTCGCCGCATCCTCGCCGCCGTCCCCGTGATGGGCGTGGTGGCGCTGTTCGTGTTTCTTGCTGCTGCGGCTGACGCCGGGTGATCCTGCCGCGCATCCTGGCCGGCGACAATGCGACGCCCGAGCAGCTTGAGCGCATCCGCACCTCGCTCGGCCTGAACGAGCCGCTCTACGCCCAGTTCTTCACCTGGATCGGCAAGCTGCTGCATGGCGATCTCGGCGTGTCGCTGATCTCGAACGTGCCGGTGCTGAAAATGATCAGCCAGCGCGTCGAGCCATCGATCTCGATCGCGCTGTCGACCATCATCCTCGCCATCGTCGTCGCGGTGCCGCTCGGCGTGATCGCGGCGTGGAAGCACGGCACCTGGATCGACCGCTTCGTGATGGGCTTGTCGGTGATCGGCTTCTCGGTTCCGGTGTTCGTGATCGGCTATGTGCTGATCCAGATCTTCGCCATCGACCTGCGCTGGGTGCCGGTGCAGGGCTTCACGCAGCATCTCGGCGGGCTTCGGCCCGTTCTTCGAACGCATCATCCTGCCGACCTGCACGCTGTCCTTCATCTATGTCGCGCTGATCGCGCGCATGACCCGCGCGGCGATGCTGGACGTGCTCGGCGAGGATTATGTGCGCACCGCGCGCGCCAAGGGCATCAGCGAGACCGGCGTGCTGCTGCGCCACGCGCTGCGCAACGCCGCCGTGCCCGTCATCACCGTGATCGGCACCGGATTTGCGCTGCTGATTTCCGGCGTGGTCGTCACCGAGAGCGTGTTCAACCTGCCCGGCATCGGCCGCCTCACCGTCGATGCCGTGCTGGCGCGCGACTATCCGGTGATCCAGGCGATGATCCTTCTGACCTCGGGCATCTATGTCACGGTCAATCTCCTGATCGACGTCGCCTATACGCTTGCTCGATCCCCGCATTCGTTATTGAGGCCCGGTACTGATGGCGATCGAAACCCTTCCCGAGCCGTCGATACCGATCACCACGCCGTTCCGGCCGCGGACTCGGATTTCTCACGGCGACCCCGATCATCGCCGCGGCGACGATCTGCCTTGCGCTGGTGATCGCCGTCCGCGATCCTGGCGCCGCTGGCTGGCGCCGCACGATCCGCTGCTGCTTGGCGCCGGCGCAGCGGCTGAAGCCCGCCAGCGCGCAGTTCCTGCTCGGCACCGACGGCTACGGCCGCGACGTGCTGTCGCGGATTCTCTACGGCGGACGGATCTCGCTGCTGATCGGACTTGGCGCGGCCGTCGTTCAGCATCGGCATCGGGCTGGTGATCGGCCTCGTCTCCGGCTTCTTCAAATGGGTCGACGCCGTGATGATGCGCGTCATGGATGGCTTGATGGCGATCCCGAGCATCCTGCTCGCCATCGCCGTGGTCTCGCTGTCGGGCGCGAGCCTGATGACGGTGCTGGTCGCCATCACCATTCCGGAAATTCCGCGGCGTGGCGCGGCTGGTGCGCTCGGTCGTGCTGTCGGCGCGCGAGGAGCCTTATGTCGAAGCCGCGATCTCGGTCGGCTCCAGCCTGCCCAAGATCATGTGGCGGCATCTGATGCCCAACACGATCGCGCCCCTGATCGTGCAAGGCACCTATGTCTGCGCTTCCGCCGTTCTCACCGAAGCGATCCTGTCCTTCCTCGGGCGCCGGCATCAGCCCGGAGACGCCGACCTGGGGCAACATCATGGCCGAGGGCCGCGCCTATTTTCAAATCAAGCCGTCGCTGATCTTCTGGCCGGGATTGCTGCTGTCGATCGCGATCCTCAGCGTCAATCTGATCGGCGACGCCGCGCGCGACGCGCTCGATCCCCGCATGAAACAGCGGGAGGGCGGCAAGTGAATGCAGCGCCGATCCTGAACAGCGTCGTCCTCGACATCGACAATCTCGTGGTCGGCCTCGGCAAGAAGCCGCAATGAGCCAGCATCATCGACGGCGTCTCGCTCGCGGGTGCACGCAGGCGAGACGCTGTGCCTGGTCGGCGAAAGCGGATCCGGCAAAATCGGTCACCTCGCTCGACCGTGATGGGCCTGTTGCAGAAGGGCTCGCTGGTGCCATCCGGCGGCAGCGTCAAGCTGGTCGGCGAAGAACTGCTCACCGCCGGCGACCGGCGCCTGCGGCAGTGCGCGCCACCACCATGGCGATGATCTTTCAGGAGCCGATGACCGCGCTCAATCCGGTGGTTCCGGTCGGCCGCCAGATCGACGAGGTGCTGCGCGTCCACACCGATCTCGACGCGCGCGCGCGGCGCAGAGCGCATCCTGGCGATGATGGAGCAGGTGCGGCTGCCCGAGGTCGAGCGCATCTTTGCGTCCTATCCGCACCGGCTGTCGGGCGGCCAGCGCCAGCGCATCATGATCGCGATGGCGCTGGTGCTCGAACCAAAACTGCTGATCGCGGACGAGCCGACCACGGCGCTCGACGTCACCACGCAAAAGCAGATCCTCGACCCTGATCCGCGACCTGCAGCGCGATCACGGCACCGCGGTGCTGTTCATCACCCACGACATGGGCGTGGTCGCCGAGATCGCCGACCGCGTCGCGGTGATGCGCCACGGACGGCTGGTCGAGACCGGGACGCTCGACACCATCCTGCGCACAGCCGACCGATGGAATATACCCGCAACCTGCTCTCGGCGGTGCCGAGCCTGGTGCCGCGCGCGCGCGCGCAGCGAATCCGCCGGAGCCGGTGGTGCTGGAAACCAACGAACTCGGCAAGGTCTATCGCGAGCGCTCGTTCTTCGGCAGAGCGCCGCGAAGTGGCGGCGCGCCAAGGCGTGACGCTGACCTTGCGCAAGGGCCGCACGCTCGGCATCGTCGGCGAAAGCGGCTCCGGCAAATCGACGGTGGCGCGCTGCATCGTCCGGCTGATCGATCCGACATCGGGCGGCGTACGCCTGGTCGGGCCGCGAAATCTCCGAACTGTCGCGCCGGCTGCTGCAACCGCACCGCAAGCGCATCCAGATCATCTTCCAGGACCCTTATCGCTCGCTCAATCCGCGCATCACCGTCGGCGAGACCATCGCCGAAGGTCCGATCAATTACGGCATGCCGCGCGACGAGGCGCTGGCGAAAGCGCGCGATCTGCTCGAACTGGTCGATCTGCCGGCCGACGCCGATCTCGCGCTATCCGCACCAGTTCTCCGGCGGCCAGCGCCAGCGCCATCGCCATCGCCCGCGCGCTGGCGCTCGATCCCGACGTGCTGGTCGCGGACGAAGCGGTTTCGGCGCTCGACGTCTCCGGTGCAGGCGCAGGTGCTCGAACTGCTCGACGAAATCCAGACCCGGCTCGGCATCGCGCTGTTGTTCATCACCCACGATCTGCGCGTCGCGGCGCAAATCTGCGACGACGTCGCTGTGATGCAGCATGGCCGTATCGTCGAACAGGGCCCGGCAGCGCAGGTCCTGACCAATCCGCAACAGGCCTATACGCGCAACTGCTCGACGCCGCCCCGGCCGGGGATGGGATTTTGCGAACTTCCGGCCGGTTTCGCCAGCTGCCGTGGCACGGCGTAGCTCTCTCCCGTCATCGCGAACAGCTGCGACGAAGCAATCCAGAAATAGCTCGAAGCCATGCGAGACTGGATTGCTTCGTGCGCTTGCGCTTCTCGCAATGACGAGTCTAACGTCGCGCGCACGAACAATTGACCGAGACAGCATTGATGACCCGTATCGCCGTTGGCGGCTTCCTGCACGAGACCAACACCTTCGCGCCGACGAAGGCGACCTATGACGACTTCGTGCATGGCGGCGGCTGGCCGCCGATGACGCAGGCGCCGACGCTGCTCGAGATAATGCGCAACATCAATGTCGGCATGGCGGGTTTTGTGCGAGGCGGCCGAGGCCGACGGCTGGGAGTTGGTGCCGACCATCTGCGTGCGGCGCCAGCCCATCGGCGCATGTCACGAAGGATGCCTATCGAGCGCATCGCCAAGGTCATCGATCGACGGCATCGCAGCCGCCGGCGCGCTCGACGCGCGTCTATCTCGATCTGCACGGCGCGATGGTCACCGAACATCTCGACGACGGCGAAGGCGAAATCCTCGCCCGCGTGCGCAAGGTGATCGGCAAGGACTTGCCGCTGGTCGTCAGCCTCGATCTGCACGCCAATGTCACGCCCGAGATGGTGGAGCATGCGGACGCGCTGATTGCCTACCGCACCTATCCGCATGTCGACATGGCCGACACCGGCCGCGCCGCCGCAAAGCATCTCGCGCTGCTGCTGCAGCCGAGGCAGCGCTTCGCGAAAGCGTTCCGGCAATTGCCGTTCCTGATCCCGATCAGCTGGCAATGCACCAACGACCAGCCGACCAAGGGCATCTATCAGAAGCTTGCGGCGCTGGAGAGCGAGGCGGTGCCGACGCTGTCGTTCGCGCCGGGCTTTCCGGCGGCGGATTTCCGCCGATTGCGGGCCGAGCGTATTCGCCTATGGCAGGACGCAGGCCGATGCCGACGCCGCGGCGGACAACATCGCCGCGCTGATCGAAAGCCACGAGAACGATTTCGACGGCCGCATCTATACGCCCGACGAAGGCGTGCGCCATGCGATGGAGCTGGCGAACACGCGCAGCAAGCCGATCGTGATCGCCGACACCCAGGACAATCCCGGCGCCGGCGGCGATTCCTGACACCACAGGCATGCTGCGCGCGCTGGTCCGCAACAACGCCACCGCGCCGCGATCGGCGTGATCGTGCGATCCGCAATCCGCGAAAGCCGCGCACGCGGCGGGCGTGGCGCCACCATCACGCTCGCGCTCGGCGGCAAAGTCCGGCATTCCCGGCGACGCGCCGTACGAGGAAACATTCGTCGTCGAGCAACTGTCCGGACGGACAGTTCGTCGCGCCCGGCCCGTATTTCGGCGGCCGCGACATGGACATGGGCCCGTCGGCGTGCCTGCGCATCGGCGACGTCCGCGTGGTCGTCGAGCTCGCACAAGGCGCAGCTCGCCGATCAGGCGATGTACCGCTATGTCGGCATCGAGCCGACCGAGCAAGCCATCCTCGTCAACAAGAGCTCGGTGCATTTCCGCGCCGATTTCGAACCGATCGCCGAACAGCTGATGATCTGCGCCGCACCCGGCGCGATGCCCGCCGATACCGCCGCATTGCCGTGGACGCGGCTGCGTCCGGGCATTCGCATCAAGCCGAACGGTGCTGCCTTTGCGCCCACAACCAAATCACGTTCAACATCTTCTGCAACCGGATAACAGACATGCCCAACATCGACCGCATCGAAGGCTATGCCGACGAACTCACCGCGATCCGCCGGGATCTGCACGCCCATCCGAGATCGGCTTCGAGGAAGTCCGCACATCCGGCATCGTGGCCGACAAGCTGACGCAATGGGGCATCGAGGTGCATCGCGGCCTCGGCGGCACCGGCGTGGTCGGCGTGCTCAAGGGCAAAGGCAGCGGTGGCAAGCGCATCGGCCTGCGCGCCGACATGGACGCGCTGCCGATGGAAGAGAATACCAACCTGAAATGGCGCTCGACCATCCCCGGCCGCTTCCACGGCTGCGGCCATGACGGCCATACCACGATGCTGCTCGGCACCGCGCGCTATCTCGCGGAGACCCGGAATTTCGACGGCACCGTGCATTTCATCTTCCAGCCGGCCGAAGAAGGCCTCGGCGGCGCCCGCGCCATGATCAAGGACGGGCTGTTCGAGAAATTTCCCTGCGACGAGGTCTATGGGCTGCACAACGCGCCCGATCTGAACCATGGCGAGATCGCGATTCTACCGGGGCCCGCCATGGCGGGCGCCGACTTCTTCGACATCACCATCAACGGCTATGGCGCGCACGGCGCGATGCCGGAACGCTCGAAGGATGCCGTCGTGATCGCGATGACGCTCGGGCAGGCGCTGCAGACCATCGTCAGCCGCAACGTCGATCCACTTGAAGTCGGCGGTGCTGTCGATCACGCAGATCCACGCCGGCTCCGCCTACAACGTGATTCCCGGCGAGGCCAAACTCTGCGGCACCGTCCGCGCATTTTCCGACGAGGTGCGCGCGCTGATCCGCGAGCGGATGCGCGCGATCTGCGCCGGCATCGCCAGCCGCCTTCCAGGTCGAGATCATTGCCGATATCCGCGACACCTTCAGCGTGCTGGTGAACCAGGAAGAGCAATCCCAGGTGGTCGCCGAAGTGGCGCGCACGGTGGTCGACCCGGCGAACGTCTTCACCAGGTCGCAGCCGAAGATGGGCAGCGAGGATTTCGCCGACATGATGCAGGCGGTGCCCGGCGCCTATTTCTGGGTCGGCCATGAAGGATCGGTGCCGGTGCACAATCCCGGCTACGTGCTCGACGACAAGATCCTGCCCGATCGGCGCCAGCATGTTCGCGCGCATCGTCGAAACCCGCTTGCCGGTAGGCACCCATGCATGAGACCGGCATCGCGATGAAGCTGTCACGTCGCTGCACGATCTCAGCGCCGTCGACCTGATCGCGGGCTTTCGGGCCAAGCAATTTTCGCCGTCCGAGGTGCTGGAGGACGTGCTGGCGCATGTCGCGGTGTGGGAGCCGCACATCAAGGCGCTGTACGCGTTCGATCCGGACGGCGCGCGCGCACCGCAAAGGCATCGACCGAGCGCTGGCAGAAGGGTGAGCCGACAGGTCTGCTCGACGGCGTCCCCGTGACCATCAAGGACAATATCGCCACCAAGGGCGTGCCGGTGCCGCTCGGCGCCGCCACCGCCAGCGCTGGTGCCGGCAGCGGTCGACGCCCCACCGGCGGCGCGCTTGCGCGAAGCAGGCGCGGTGATCTTTTCAAAGACCACCATGCCGGATTACGGCATGCTGTCGTCCGGCCTCTCGAGCTTCCATCCCCTCACCCGCAATCCCTGGGACCTCAGCAAAACCCCGGCGGCTCCAGTTCCGGCGCCGGCGCCGCGGCCGCCGCCGGTTACGGCCCGCTTGCATCTCGGCACCGACATCGGCGGCTCGGTGCGGCTGCCCGCCTGCTGGTGCGGCCTTGTCGCGCTGAAGCCGAGCCTCGGGCGGATTCCGGTCGACCCTCCCTATGTCGGCCGCGTCGCCGGACCGATGACCCGCACGGTCGATGACGCCGCATTGATGATGTGCGTGCTGTCGCGGCCCGATCGCCGCGACGGCATGAGCCTGCCGCCGAATGACATCAACTGGAAGGCGCTCGACAAACCGTTGCGCAAATTGCGCATCGGCCTGATGCTCGATCTCGGCGTCGGCCAGGCGCTCGAGAAAGACGTGCGTGAAGTGGCCGTAAAGGCCGCGAAGGCGTTCAGATCCGCCGGCGCCGTCGTCACCGAAGTCGACGGTGTGTTGACACGCGAGATGCTCGACGGGCTGGACAATTTCTGGCGCGCCCGCATGTGGGACGATCTTTCCAGGCTGACGCCGGCCGAGCGCGCCAAGGCGCTGCCTTATATCCTCAAATGGGCGGAGGCCGGCGCGAAGCTGTCAGGCGTCGACGTGATCAGGGCTTCAACGCCACCATGGCGATCCGCGCAGCGGCGGCAAAACTGCTTCTGCGATCTCGACTACGTGATTTCGCCGGTGTCGCCGGTGGTGAATTTCGCCGCCGAGCTGGCGGCGCCGATCAACGATCCCGCAAAACCGTTCGAGCACATCGCCTACACCGTGCCGTGGAACATGTCGGAAAACCCGGCGGCCTCGATCAACGGCGGCTTTAGCGCCAGCGGCTTTCCGATCGGCGTGCAGATTGTCGGCCGCCGCTTCGACGATCTCGGCGTGCTCGGAATGGCGAAGGCGTTCGAGGGCTTGCGCGGTCCGCAACGGCCGTGGCCGGTGCCGCCGAAAGTTTAAGACGGCGCGGTACGCGGTTGTCATGCGCCGTGGCGCGATCCCGCGCATCCATCTTCTTCGTAGAGATGGATTGCGCGGGTCAAGCGCCGGCAATGACGAGATGAGAATCAAAGAAACAGGAAGGAAGCACCCAATGGCATATGAGACGATCAAATACGAGGTCGCCGAGCAGATCCTGACCATCACGCTGAACCGGCCCGACAAGCTCAACGCCTTCAACGGCGCCATGCAGAAGGAATTGATCGACGCCTTCGATGCCGCCGACAAGGACGACAACGTCAGGGCCATCATCGTCACCGGCGCGGGGCGCGGCTTCTGCGCCGGCGCCGACCTCTCTTCCGGCGCCGACACCTTTGACCGCGACGCTCGGCGCGGACCGGTGAAACGCCTGGCCGATGGCAAAGTCGACTACAGCGATCCCCAGGTGCGGGATGGCGGCGGAATGGTAACGCTGCGCATCTTCAAGTGCCTGAAGCCGGTGATCGCCGCGGTCAACGGCCCGGCGGTCGGCATCGGCGTCACCATGCAGCTCGCCGATGGATATCCGCATCGCCTCCGAGAACGCGCGCTTCGGTTTTGTGTTTTCCCAGCGCGGCATCGTGCCGGAGGCAGCGTCGAGCTGGTTCCTGCCGCGCATCGTCGGCATCTCACAAGCGCTCGAGTGGTGCTACACCGGCCGCGTATTTCCGGCGCAGGAGGCGCTCGCCGGCCGTCTGGTCAGCAAGGTGGTGCCGCCCGACGAGCTGCTGCCGACCGCGCGCGCGCTGGCCAAGAAATTGCCGACGAAGACCGCGCCGGTGTCGGTGGCGCTGATCCGGCAGATGATGTGGCGGATGTCAGGGCGCCGACGATCCGATGGAAGCGCACAAGGTCGACAGCCGCGGCATTTATGCGCGCGGGCGTTCCGGACGACGTCAAGGAAGGCGTGGTTTCGTTCCTGGAAAGCGCCCGGCGAACTTCAAGAACAAGGTCTCGGCCGACATGCCCGACTATTTCCCGTGGTGGGACGAGCGGGAGTATGAATGACGGCGCGGCGGATCCCGGCCGGAAAGCCGCGCCACGGACGGCGTGGTCCTGCTTCATGGAATCAGCCGGACGTCGCGTTCGTTTCGCAAGATGCAGGCGGCGATCGAGGGCTGTGGATCTCGCCACGCTGAATCTCGGCTACGCGAGCCGCCGCAAAGGCGCTGGAACAGCTGGCCGAAGACATCCATCCGGCCATCGAAGGCTTCGCCGCCGGCATCGAAGGCTCGCTCCATTTCGTCGGCCATTCCATGGGTGGCCTGTTGGCGCGAGCCTATCTCGGCAAATATCGGCCACAGCGGCTGGGCCGGGTGGTGATGCTCGGCACCCCAATGGCGGAAGCGAGATTGCCGATCGCCTGAAAAACGTTAAGGCCTACCGCGCCTGGTTCGGACCGGCCGGACAGCAACTCATCACCCAGCGCGATGCGGCGCTCGATGCGATCCTTCCTCCGGTCGACTACCCGGTCGGCATCATCGCGGGAAACCGGTCGATCTACCCGATATCGTCGGCATTTCTGCCGAAGCCCCACGACGGGCGGGTATCGGTTGAGGAACACCAGGCTCGACGGCATGGTTGACCATGTCGTGATCGGCGTATCGCATCCGTCGCTGTTGCGAAACGCGCTGGCGGTCGAGCAGACCATCGCGTTTCTTCGGGAGGGCGGTTTAAAAGCGATGACTGTAAGCCGTAAACACCGCGGTTTATAGAGCTCGTCATGCCCGGCCTCGTGCCGGGCATCCACGTCTTACCTTCTCCGCGAAAGACGTGGATGGCCGGGACAAGCCCGGCCATGACGGTGCTGGTGTGTTGGCCAATCGATCACCGCATCATCAGCGCCACGCGCCCGATGGCCTTGCGATCGACCAGCAGCCGCATCGCCTGCGCGTAATCTTCCAGCGGCAGCCGGTGCGAAACGTTGAGGGCGGATTTTGCCGGCTTCGGCCCACTCCAGCAGCGCCTTCAGACGCGCTTCGCCTGAGGCGGGATTTCTCCGTACCGCCTCGCCGGCGCGGACGCCAAGCACGCTGCGCGCCCTTGATCAGCAACGAGATTGGTGCTGGGCGAGCCCAATGCCGCCGGTGAAACCGACCACCAGGATGCCGCGCGCCCCAGGCGATGCAGCGCACGCTGTTCTCGAACACCTCGCCGCCGACCGGATCGAACACCACGTCGGCGCCGCGGCCGTCGGTGATGCGCTTGACGGCGTCGCGGAACGGTTCGCGTCCGTAGAGCACCAGATGATCGGCGCCCGCGCTTCTGCGCCACCGCGAGCTTGTCCTCGCTGGAGGCCGCCGCGATCACGGTGGCGCCGAGCATCTTGCCCATCTCGACCGCGGCAAGGCCAACGCCGCCGCCGGCGCCGTGCACCAGCAGCACTTCGCCGGGCTGCAAGCTGGCCGCGATCGATCAGCGCGTGATACGCCGTGCCGTGCGCGGCGAGAAACGTCGCGCCCTCGGCATAGTCGAAGGTCGACGGCAGCGGCGTCGAGCTGCGACGCCGCGACGACGGCCTCGTCGGCATAAGCCGCCATGCCGCATCTTGACGATCACCGCGGTCGCCGACCGCGCACGCTCATCAGCGCGCATCGACCTCGATGACCTCGCCCGGCGGCCTCTACGCCGGGTGTGAACGGCAGCGGCGGCTTGAGCTGGTACTCGCCCGCCGCCATCAATATGTCGGGAAAGTTGATCCCGGCGGCACGAACGGCGACGCGCACCTGCCCGGCGCCAGCGGCGCGAGGCAAAAGTCTCCAGACGCAAGCTCTCGGGCGGACCGAGTTCGCGGCAGACGACGGCCTTCGGCATCAGGCCGCGCTCGCCTTGCGACGCATGCAGCGCTTCGCGGATCAGCGGCATGCGGTCGTTGCCGAAATACATGTCGGTCTTGTCGATAAAAATCGTCGGCGAACCGAATCCGCCGCGCGCCATCACTTCATCGGTATTGGTCTTGAGCTGATCCTTGGTCGCCTGCTCGCTCGATCCCTGCGAAGAATTTCGCCGGGTCCACGCCGACGCTCTTGCAGATTTCGGTCAGCACTTCATCCTTTGAGATGTCCTTGTCGCCGCCCCAATAGGCCTCGAATACCGCGCGGCGAACGGCACCAGTTGCCTTCGCCTAGCCAGACGCAGCCGCGCATCGCCTTCGACGCTGTTCGACCGGAAATACCGTCGGCGGCATCTTGATCGCAAGGCCCGCGGAGCGTGCCCAGTCGGCGAGATCCTTTCTTCATGTAACGCGACTTCAGCCGGCACCGGCGTCTCCCGCGAGGCATAGACGCTGGGATTGACCGTGTTGAAGATGCCGCCGACCAGGATCGGCCGCCACGAAATCTCGGCGCCGAGCTCCTTGGCGCAGCGGCTGGATGTTGTGAAAGGCGAGATAGGTCCAGGGACTGGAGCAGTCGAAGAAGAATTCGATCATGATGGTGTTTCCCGATTTTCGCGTCACTTGCGCGATTTCCGTTGTTAATTTGAATCATCAACCTCGTCATTGCGAGCCAACGGGTCGCGCGAGTGCGCGCCCGATGACGAGCGCTCTCGCGGCAATCCACCACGGTGGATGGCAGCGTGGATTGCTTCGTCGCTTCGCTCCTCCGCAATGACGATCCTCTCGTTCATACTTCAGCCCCGCCAGCTCCTTCGCCGCCTGCCCGAACATGTTCTTTCGTGCTTCCTCGTCGAACGGCTCCTTCACGAATTTGCCGATCGCAAGGCCCGCCTGCACCTGTGGCCGCGCGCGAACCTCGCGCATACCAGCGCTTGACGTTGGGATAATCGTCGAGCGTAAAGCCCTGCGCCTTGTGCGTCATGGTCCATGGAAAGCAGGCGATGTCGGCGATCGGACATACTCGCCGGCGACGTAAGCTGCCGGTCTTGCCCAACTGCCTATCGAGCACCCGATAAAGCCGGGCCGCCTCGTCGCGATAGCGTTCGATGGCGTAGGGGATTTTCTCCTGCGCGTAGAGCGCGAAATGACCGTGCTGGCCGAGCATGGGGCCGAGGCCGCTCATCTGCCACATCACCCATTGCACCACCTGGGACCGCCCGCGCATGTCGGCAGGCGGGAAGCGGCCGGTCTTGTCAGCCAGATAGATCAGGATGGCGCCGGTCTCGAACACCGAAAACGGTTCGCCGCCGTCGGCAGGCGCGTGGTCCACAGTCGCCGGGATCCGATTATTCGGGCTGATCGCCAGGAAAGTCCGGCTTGAATTGGTCGCCGCCCCGAATGTTGACAGGAATGACCGTATAGGGAACGTCGAGCTCCTCCAGCATGATCGAGGATTTTCCAGCCGTTCGGCGTCGGCGCGTAATAGAGGTCGATCATGGGATCATCCAGAGGGAGGCGTCCGATATCCTAGCCCGTGGCGTCACCCTGTTCCAGTGAGCTTGCGGCCTTGTCGGGTGCATGGCGAACATGGCACACGGGCACTCAATCAGAACCGACCGGAGGCCTCTATGCTGTTTCCAACCACGATCGCAGGCTCCTTGCCGAAACCGGAATGGCTGGCCGAACCGAACAAGCTCTGGGCACCCTGGAAATCGTCCGGCGCGGGCTGGCCCGCGCCAAGCGCTGACGCCACCCTGCTGGCGCTGAAACTGCAGGGAAGACGCCGGCGTCGACATCGTCACCGAGGGCGAGCAGGCGCGCCAGCATTTCGTCCACGGCTTTCTGGAGAAGATCGAAGGCATCGACTTTGCCCACAAGGTCGAGATAGGAATCCGCGAGGATCGCTACAAGGCGATGGTGCCGCAGGTGGTAGCGCCACTGCGGCTGACGGGCCGCGTCCATGCCGACGAGGCCCGCATCACGCACCGCACACACACACGCAAACTCAAATTCACCCTGCCCGGCCCGATGACCATCATCGATACCATCGCCGACCAATACTATGGCGACCGCGTCAAGATGGCGTTTGCCTTTGCCGAACTGCTCAACGAGGAAGCACGCGCATTGCAGGCCGACGGCGTCGACGTCATCCAGTTCGATGAACCCGCCTTCAACGTCTACACGGACGAGGTCAGCGACTGGGGCATCAAGGCATTGGGCGCGCCGCCGACGGCTGACCTGCGCCACCGCGGTGCACATCTGTTACGGCTACGGCATCAAGGCCAATACCGACTGGAAGGAAACGCTCGGCAGCGAATGGCGGCAGTATGAGGATATCTTTCCGGCGATCGCCGCCAGTCCGATCCAGCAGGTCGCGATCGAGATGCCGCAATTCGCGGGTGCCGCTGGAACTGCTCGGCCTGCTCACCGGCAAGGTCGTGCAGGCCGGCGTCATCGATGTTGCCAGCGACACCGTCGAGACCGCCGAGGATGTCGCCAAGGTGATCGACGACGTCTCGAAATTCGTGCCGAAGAGCAACATCGTCGCCACCACCAATTGCGGCATGGCGCCGATGCATCGCGATATCGCGGAAGCCAAACTGATGGCGCTCGGCGCCGGCGCGAAGCTGGCGAGGGAGAGATTGGGGTGAATTTGTCATTCCGGGGCGCGCGAAGCGCGAGGACGGCAGCACTCCATAACCACGACAGGGGTATGGATTCCGGGCCTGCGCCAAGCGGCGCATCCACGATGTGCAATGTGCACATCGTGGAATGACGACTTCACGTGAAGTTTACGCCACCGCGCTCGGATGCAGCACCGGCCGGTATCCCGCCGACAACGCGCGCAGTGTTGACGGCGGCGTCAGCAGCATCGCGTCGTCGATCGTGTTGCGCGTCTCGCGATAACCCGCCAGCGACCACGTATAGCGCCCGGCCCTGCGCGATCAGATAGCTCGTCCGGCCCCTCCTGCAGCATCGCGCCATCGGGCAATTCTTCCAACGCCATGGTGCGCGCGTGCAACCGCTTCTTCGTCCCGAGAGCCGCTCGCGGTGGAGCACCGGCATCAATATCGCGCGCGAGCATTGGTGACGCCATTGCCCGCCCCCACGCGGCACGAAACCGGTTGGCGTCGTCGCGGCGGCAGAAGAAGCACGGGCGGTGCCCCGCGGCGAACGCGGTGGCGCCTCGTCGAGAAAGAACAGCTCGGTCCAGCTGCGACCGCCCATCACCTCGCGCCGGCGTCCCCTGAATTCCGCAGACGCAGGTGAGCCATGCCTGGCTCGCCCAGCGCCGCGTCGGCGCAAGGTCTTGGTTATGGGTGTCATGAATGATGCCGCGATTGCCGGTGAACAATCCGCGATGCGGTGTCGCGATGATGTCGCCTGTAGGAGTGACGCGGTTTTGCAGCGGCATGACTAGTTCTCCTTCTCCCCGCTGCGGGAGAAGGTTGGGACGAGGGACTCTCCACGCGCTCGGACTCGCGGAGAGGCCTCCTCACCCAGATTTTACGCTTTCGCGCAATCCGACTCTCCGCCGCCGCAAGCGGGGCGAGGTAAAGGAACTCCACGCCGCGCCGTCGCGGATCGGCGGCTGGAACGAGAGCGCGGTATCCCAGGGAAAGAAGATCCAGGTGTCCTGCGACACTTCGGTGATGAAGGTGTCGACCAGCGGCCCGTCCCATGCGGTTTTGCGTACCACCGTGGCGAAATGCGCATCCGGGATCATGTCGCGCACCAGCCGCCCGGTCTTTGCCGGTGTCGACAAGATCGTCGACGATCAACAGTCCCCTTGCCAGTGCCGCCGCCGAGTTTCGCCGGTGTCTAGCTGGAAATGCCCTTGAGAACCTTCAAGTCGCCCTGCTTGGTGTGATCGTAGCTGGCGATGCAGACGGTATCGATGATGCGAACGCCGAGTTCGCGCGCGACGATGGCCGCCGGCACCAGCCCGCCGCGGGTGATCGCGATCACGGCATGAAACAGGCCGACCTCGTTCAGCCGCCAGGTCAGCGCCCGGCAATCCCTGTGAAACTGGTCCCATGAGACGGGAAAGGCCTTGCCAGCCCGCTCCTGCTCGCTCAGTTCCGGATGCTCCGCCATCATCATTTCCCTACATTTTCCGACGGTATTGCTGTGGCCGTCGCGGTCGCGACGATCTTGTCG